>JAEEGL011495140.1_pt1 | contig 18423 bp, 13 predicted proteins | sample 9134231 | NCBI WGS metagenome assembly JAEEGL01 (sample SAMN16246548, study PRJNA631951) | gut metagenome | biome: gut microbiome; feature: rumen; material: fiber-attached | host: Bos | place: Iran: Karaj | collected 2018-10 | reverse complement strand
TCTTTTCTTTAGCCATTTTGTTTAGATAAAATGTATTAAATAAAATGTATTTAGATAATTTCCAATTTTATATTCAAGTTTGCTTTCTTTACAAGAAATACCCAAAAATGATGATGCGTTTTAAAACGAGTGCAAAATTACAAAGAAAAATGTAAAATGCAAAGCAGAGATTGCAAAATCTTGCTAAAACGTTTACGATTTTTTCAAAAGCAACCTATTAGCAACTGATATAGCGCACACGACTTTATTCTTTATTGCCATAAAAAGATAAATATTGGATTTAGAAAAAATCGCCAAGAGAAAACTAAATTTCTACTTGACGATTCTTTATTTATCTTACTGGGTATCAGCCATTCATCGACATTAAGAACTCTTCGTTGTTTCGAGAGCGAACCAAACGGTCGCGAACGGTATCCATTGCTTCGATGGGGTTCATCTCTGCAATAAACTTGCGGACTATCCACATGCGGTTAAGCGTGGTAGAATCGTGCAGCAAGTCGTCACGACGTGTACTTGACTGTACCAAATCGATAGCAGGGAAGATACGTTTGTTGGACAAAGAACGCGACAATTGTATTTCAGAGTTACCAGTGCCTTTGAACTCTTCGAAGATAACCTCATCCATTTTTGAGCCAGTATCAACCAGCGCAGTAGCAATGATAGTGAGCGATCCCCCACCCTCTATGTTACGTGCTGCACCAAAGAAACGCTTGGGCTTCTGCAGAGCGTTGGCATCCACACCACCAGTTAGCACCTTACCACTTGCCGGAGCAACTGTATTGTAAGCGCGAGCCAAACGGGTGATAGAGTCGAGGAAAATAACCACATCGTGTCCGCATTCCACCATACGCTTTGCTTTCTCCAGCACAATGCCAGCAATCTTTACATGACGGTCGGCTGGCTCATCGAAGGTAGAGGCAATTACCTCAGCATTGACCGTACGACTCATATCGGTTACCTCCTCAGGACGTTCGTCGATAAGCAGCATCATGATATAAGCCTCTGGGTGGTTGGCAGCAATTGCGTTGGCAATATCCTTCATAAGGATTGTCTTACCAGTTTTTGGCTGAGCAACAATCAGCGCACGCTGACCTTTACCAATAGGTGAGAAAAGATCAACCACACGTGTAGACGGATTGGTGGTAGCAGGATCGCCTGTGAGGTTGAATTTCTCTTCAGGGAAAAGCGGCGTAAGATGCTCAAACGATACTCTATCGCGAACCTGATCGGGATGGCGACCGTTAATGAGTTTCACATTAGACATAGCGAAGTATTTCTCACCCTCATGAGGAGGACGGACTGTACAATCGACCACGTCGCCAGTTTTTAAACTATAACGGCTGATTTGCTGTGGAGAAACATAAATATCATCGGGCGATGAAAGATAGTTATAATCGCTTGAGCGCAGGAATCCATAGCCATCCTGTAATATCTCCAACACACCATTACCAGTGATAAAGTCTTCAAAGTCGTAATTTGAACTTACAGCAGCTGGCTCCTGTGGAATTGGTTGACGATATGCAGTATCCTGATGCTGCTGAATCATAGGACGGTCGAAGATATCAAGTACAGGCATTGCCTCCTGGTCTTCAATGGGTAAATCTACTATGGGAATGAAATCGGTACCGTCGCCAGGATCGCCAGCCCACACACCATCAGGGGTTTCCTCGTTCATGTCGACTGGCATTTGCTCTTCCATACGACGTGCCATCTTTTCCTGCAACTGCTCAATCATATCCATGTTGATTGATTCGTTGCTTTCTGGTTCAGCACCCTCACTTGCTTCTTCAGGAACAACCTCTTCAGCAACAGCGGCGGGAACTTCTTCAGCTTCAGCAGCCTTCTTCGTTTTCTTGGCTTTCTTGGTTGGCTTTGCTTCCGTTTCTGCTTCAGCTTCGGCAGCAGCCAATGCAGCCAACTCAGCCTTCGACTTTCTGCCACGATGCTTGGCTACAGTAACAGCAGGTTCATTCTCAACAGGAGCTTCCTCGTTCGATGCAGGATCCTCAGGTATATAATTATCGTTGAAGAGTGAAGGAGCTTCTACTGGCTTTATTTTTTGTCCAAGTACGTCGAAGTTTTCTCCTTCCTTACCTTTTACTGTATAAACTTTGTCAGTATCTTTCTTTGTAATACGAGTACGTTTACGCTTTGCTGTAGACGCACCAGCTGCACTATCAATTGCCGCCTGGTCAAGTATAGCATAAACAACCTTTTCCTTGTCGTCATCCTGAGAGACTTCAATACCCAATTCAGCAGCAATGGCTACCAGCTGGGCAGGCTCCATCTGTTCTAATTCTTCCTTAGTATACATAATATACCTATAACACTTGTAAAAGTTTAATAATTACTTTGGATTTGCAACTTCAAGATATCCTTTCGGATTTCGTTGCGATACGTTTCACAGAACATGAAACGCGGGTTGTATAAATTCGGATGCAAAAGTACGAAAAAAAATACAAATGGAATTATAAAATTCTATATTTTTTATGTCACACATACAAAAAAATAGGGAGTTTAGTGTTTTTAACATAACAGCAACACCAAACTCCCTATTATATATAATAATGTATATTTACTTCCTCAGTGGTAATAATACGCTGAACGTTGAACCTTCGCCTAAAACAGACTCCACTCTAACATCGCCACCAATTTTACGTGCAAAGTCGGCACAGAGCTGCAAACCAAGTCCAGAGCCCTCTTCACCATCAGTACCATAGGTAGTCTCACCCTTATGGAAAATGCTTTCAATACGTTCTGGGGCTATGCCTACTCCATGATCGCGAATGCTAACCTTTGCGAAGTCGCCTTCCTGCTCCATATTAATTTCAACACTGGAACCATCGGGACTAAACTTAACCGCGTTAGACATAAAGTTGCGGACAATGGTCTTCAGCATATCGTTATCGGCACGCACCACCAAAGGATCGGGTGTAGAATTGAATTCAAGATTAATATGCTTGGTTTGAGCAATCATCTCAAAAATATCTACAACGCCAGGAATAATGTCGTTCAAATCCAAATCCTGCAGCACCACATTCAGACGACCAGTCTGACTCTTGGTCCACTTCAACAGGTTATCAAGCAGGTCGTGTACATCCTCACTCTCTTTATTTGCTTTATCAAGAAGTTCGAACAATTCTGGTCCTACAACATCGGGCGCAACACTTGAAACAACGAGGTTCAACACCATGCGAATAGAAGCCATTGGTGAACGTAGGTCGTGAGCAATAACCGAATACATCTTGTCGCGGTTAGAAATAGTAGCACGCAACTCTTCGTTTTGCTTCTGTATTAATCGCTTGGCAGCTACAAGTGTTATCTGGTGCATGACACGAACCACAAGTTCTTCTTTATTGAAAGGCTTGGTAAGGAAGTCGTTAGCACCTACCTGAAAGCCGTGAACCAAATCGCTTGGATTGTTCAAAGCCGTAAGGAAGATAATGGGGATATCGGCAGTCTGCGGGTCTTTCTTCAAGATTACTGCTGTATCGAAGCCACTAATATCGGGCATCATGACATCAAGCAGAATCAGGTCGGGCTTTTCTGCTTTGGCCTGCTCAATACACATGTTGCCGCAATTAGCTGTGCATACTTGAAATTTCTCGTTAGTAAGCAATATCTTCAGCAGAAGAACATTACTCACAACATCATCAACAATCAAGATTTTATAATCTGATCGGTTTATTTTAGATTCAAGTTTCTCTTCAATTTCCATAGACATTGTTTATGGCTATTTTCATATTTAACTGCAAAAATAATGCATTTCCTTGGAACAACCAAAAAAATGCAATATTTTTTCTATCCTAAGATATAGAGTAGCGTAATTTACGAAAGCAAGATACCAATTTGGTAGGTAAATGCCGACACAATCCATGCTAATGCGGTAGTGTATACGGCTGAAAACAATGCCCATCGCCACGATGATGTTTCGTTACGTATGGCTACTATTGTTGCTATACATGGGAAATATAGTAAAACGAACAATAGGTAGCAATATGCAGTAAGTGGACTGATTTCGTTCAACAAATCGCCCACCCCTTCTTCAGGCGAAGTACCGTATAGCACACCCAAGGTGGAAGCCACAATCTCTTTTGCACCTACACCAGCTATCAAACTCACATCCAATTGCCAGTTAAAACCCTGTGGCGTAAATATTGGCTCAACGGCCTTACCCATTCTGCCAATATAGCTTTGTTCCTGCTGTTGCTGTTCTGTAAGATTTTCGTTATGAGGAAAATAGCCTAATGCCCATACAATAACTGAAGCAACAAGAATAATACCACCCATCTTTTTCAGATACTCCTTACACTTCTCCCAGGTGTGACGACCTATTGCCTTTGCTGTTGGCCAGCGATAAGGTGGAAGTTCCATTACAAAAGGAGTATCTTGTCCTTTCATAACAAATGCAGAGAAAACCTTACTTACACATATAGAAGTGAAGATGCCTACAGCATAGAGCGACAGCATTATCCACGACTGATATTGAACGGCAAAGAAAGTGCCTGTTATCATAATATAAATAGGCAAGCGGGCAGAGCACGACATGAAAGGCAGAATCATCATAGTAATGATACGCGAACGCCTACTCTCAATAGTACGTGTTGCCATCACAGCAGGCACGTTACATCCAAAGCCCATGATGAGTGGGATGAATGACTTTCCGTGAAGCCCCATCTTGTGCATCAGGCGGTCCATGATGAAAGCTGCACGTGCCATATAGCCGGAATCTTCCATCATAGAAATGAAGAAGTAGAGAATCAGTATTTGTGGTAAGAACACTATAACTGAACCTACACCTGCTATGGCGCCATCAACAATTAATGAGCGAAGCGGTCCTTCAGACATGGTGTTTCCTACCCAATCGCCTAACTTTTCTACTGCCATCTCTATCCAATCCATCGGGTACTGACCTAATGAGAAGGTTGCTTCAAACATAATGTATAGCAGCAGAAAGAAAATAGGGAAACCTAAATACTTATGCGACAAGACCCGATCAATGATATGGGTGGCATGATACGTATCAGCCTTTGTTCCAGTAGTATATTCAGCCTCCTTCAATGCACCATTAATGAAACCATACTTGGCGTCCATGATAGCAGTCTCAGCATCGTCGCCCGTCTCTTCATTCACACGCTCTGCAGCATGGTTACGAGCTGTAAGCAAACGCTTATAGGCATTTGAGTTCTGCTCATCAACAAAGTGCTGTCCAACATACTTAGCAATATCCGGATCGTTCTCCAACAGTTTGATGGCCAAATAACGAGTAGAATAGCGCTGACGTATATGCTCATCGCCTTTCAGGTATTTCTGTATCTCGCTAATACCTTTTTCTATTTCATGTCCATAGTTAATATGAAAGTGACGAGCATGTCGGCTTGCACCTTCGTACACCTGAATAACAGCACGGAACAGTTCCTTCACTCCCATTCCATTTTTAAATGAGGTGGGGACAAAAGGCATACCAAACAACGTAGATAATGTATCCAGATTAAGCTGATCGCCACGACGTTCAAACTCATCGTACATATTAAACGCCCCAACCATACGCATATCCATATCAACCAACTGAGTGGTGAGATACAGGTTTCGTTCAAGATTGGTGGTATCAATCACGTTGATAATCACATCGGGCATTTGTTCCGTCAAGTATTTTCGCACGTATAGTTCTTCAGGCGAATAACATGAAAGCGAATAGGTGCCTGGCAGGTCTATCAGATTGAACTCATAACCAAACATGGATGCATGGGCAACAGAAGCATCGACTGTAACACCAGAGTAGTTACCAACACGTCCGTGTGCACCACTTGCATAATTAAATAATGAAGTCTTGCCACAGTTTGGATTACCAATCAGCGCAACATTGATGGTACGTCGCTGGCGTAAAGCCTCATGATACACTTGATCAGGTTCTTCCTCTAAAACAGCATGAGCTACTGCATCTGATTCTACTCTATTATCTTTTTCTAAAGCACTTGCGGATGTAACAACCTCAATCATGGCAGCCTCATGATGCCTGAGCGACACCTCGTAGCCCATCACTCTATACTTAACAGGATCCTGTAACGGTGCATTCAGCAACACCTCGACGGTCTTACCTTTTACGAATCCCATTTCAATGATTCGCTTGCGGAATCCACCGTGTCCTTGTACTTTTACAATAACACCTTTTTCTCCTGTCTTCAGCTCAGATAGTTTCATACATTATTATATTTAAGTGCAAAAGTACAACAATTACATAAATATCAATTGATAAAAAGCGATAATCATTGTCTTTTACCTACAAATGGGGATGTCAATTGCTCCTGTTTTACAGAAATAATGTTTCCAGATATAATACGACTAAGCCTAAAACAAAGCCAATTAGTATCTTCCAACTTACATTGCGCAAGTACCATCCCATATGCATGTGCTCCATGTGCATCAGAGCTATTCCGCTACTCGATCCTATTGACAAAAGGCATCCTCCCATAGCGGTACAGAACGATATGATTAGCCAATAAATCCCATTGGTATCAAACACACCATTGCCAACAGGGAAGAAAGAAATGTTGGTGATGGCCACTGTAAAAGTATCGACAACTGAAGACACGATACCTAACAGGAAGCCAATTATCCATACATTATGATTGAATGTAGTAAATAACCACTTGGCTATATCGCCTAAAACGCCCGATTCCGTAAGTACACCCATTCCTAACATGATACCCATTACAAACAGTATCTGCTGAATGGCACCATATTGAAGAGCACGAGGAACTCGACGCTGCGCCATCTGATCGGCTTGCATCAGTTTACGATTAAAGGCCTCATTCACCACCCAAAGAAGTGATAGCACACACAATGCACCAAGGAATGGTGACAACTTAGTAATATTACGGAAAGTAGGAACGAACCAAAGTCCACCGATGCCCACAACCAACATAACCAAACGCTGCCAGCGATTCAAACGCGTATCATTACCGCGATAGGGAGCAATACCCCACTCTATATCCAGTTTACTTGGTAACTGACGATTGATGAGCACCGTTGGAACCACCCATGATATCATGGCAGGCAAAAACAAATAAGCAGAGAAGTGGGTAGCGGTAACTGCCTCATTACCCCAAATAATCAGACCTATCGGATCGCCAATAACAGTAAAGCAACCACCGGCATTAGCAGCCAACACAATTGAGGTTCCGATAAGCATACGTTGTGAACGGTTCTTCACAATACCATGCATCAGCACTAACATCATTGATGCAGTTGTCAGGTTATCCAAATTGGCAGAAAGAATAAAGGTAGCAATAGTAATAGTCCAAAGCAGGCGTTTCGGATTACGTGTACGAATCCACTCATGTACAAAGTCGAAGCAACCATTAGTATTGAGTATCTCCACAATAGTCATTGTTGCCACAAGATACATTACAATAGAAGCTGCTTGTCCAACATATTTCAGGAATATGTGGTCGTAGATGAAATACTTCACCGTATCGCTTGTTGCAACAGAGCCTTGAAGAAACTCAGCATAATCATTGGCGTGTAGTTTCATCACAAAGTCTTCACCCCAGCATACATATACTATCCAGCCGATAGTACCCATAAACATAGCTATGGCAGCTTTATTAACGCCTGTCATGTGACTGGTGGCTATCAACAAGTAACCAAACACCAACAAAAGAACTATTAATAACATCATTTCTTATTTCTTGAATCTTTTTAATTCGTACTCAGTTTATTTGGTTATCCAAAATTAGGAATCCACACCCAGAAGGTACATCCTGCACCAGTTTCCGACTGTACCCCAATCTTACCATGAGCCATATCTACCACAGCCTTACAGATGCTAAGGCCTAGGCCTGGAGAATCGCTCTGCATAAAGGTGTTCACATCAGCTAAAAGATTGAAGATATTGTCTTTCATATTTTCCGGTAGACCTGGGCCTGTATCTTTTACAGCAAAGTAATAACCATTGTTTTCTATATAATAGTCTACTTCAATATATCCTTCTTTCGTATATTTAACTGCATTTTCTATCAGGCGCATGATGACGGCCCGCATAAAAGTTGCATCCATTGTCACTACCAGGGGATGATAGTTTACTTTCAACTCTACCCCTTCTCTCAATTGTGGGCGTAACTCATCACAGAACTCTTTCAACTTTTCACCAACATCGAAGGTCTCCATACATAACTCCACCTTACTCGATTCAATATTTGAGAGTTCCAATAGCTCATTGATAAAATATAGCAACTGCTGACCGTTCAGATTAATAAGACGATAAAGGCTTTGACGTTCCTCTACTGCCATATCTTTGCCATTGGCTTCCAACACCTCAGAAAAACCAATAATACCATTAAGAGGTGTACGTAAAGCATGACTTATATTACCCAAAAAGACAGTCTTCATTCGTTCACTACGCTTGGCATGTTCCATTTCAGCATAGAGACGCTTTGAATGGCGCAACTGCATAATTAACATTATCAATAATGAAAGGAACACCACTGCCGCACACAGATACCATACCCAGGAAGGAATTTCTATTCCGCCAAAACTCGATGTTACATCCTGCCCATATATCTCCTCAATTGTTCCATCTTCCTGCATCTTACTCAGATATACATTGATAGAGTCTATGAGTTGCTTATTTCTGCTTACATAACAATATTCGCGTGGTGCAAGTGTCAAATCCTCCGAAGCAAGATTGTCTAACCCATGTTTCTTAATGAGGTAAAGTGCCTGATATCGAAAACAAAGCACAGCATCATAGGTACCCTTTGAAAGGTCTTTCATTGCATCGTTCAAATCGCTTACCACTGTTAATATAGCACCAGCCTTTGTCAGCGTATCGGTTATGGGACGCGATGACATATAAGCAATCTTTTTCCCTGCTAAATTGCGCATATCGAAATGTTCCTGATCAGTTTTACGGAACACGGCCTGATAATAGAGTCGGAATACAGCACGGGAATAATTCACAATCGTTTTACGATAAGGAGAATATACCATCATTCCCAAATCAACACGTCCGTGAATAACATCGCCTGAAATGTTTGCCCACGTGTTTGGCTGATAGGTAAACGGAATATTCATCCGCTTCATCAACTCCTGAGTAAAGTCGACGTCAAGACCATGGGGGATGCCATCCTTTGTAACATATTCCAATGGTGCATAGTCCATGTCTAATCCGAATATCAGCGGATTATCCATGTCAAAGCCCAGGCCTGATGCAGCTTTTGCCTGCATTGGAACTGTGCCAAGCAGTAATAGCGTCAGAATTTGTAGTAGTTGTCGTCTTAGGTTCATACGTTATTTAGGCTAAGGTAAAAGATTATTATATGTCTATTATATCAAGTTCTTTAGTCAGACGGACGTGTGGGAACACCTCCTGAGCTTGTTCAAGTAACACTTGCTCGTTCAGATAACGAGAACTGTAATGACCAAGAATAAGTTTCCCCACGTGAGCATCGCGCGCCACTTGTGCAGCCTGTCGTGCTGTAGAGTGATGATACTTTTCAGCCATTTCCAAATTGTCGTCGCCATAAGTGGCTTCATGATAGAGTGTGGACACGCCCTGAAGTCTTTCACACAGTTCAGGCATATATTTCGTGTCGCTAACATAAGCATAGGATCTTGGAGCGTCTGCTGGAGTAACCAATTTCTCGTTAGGCACAAAAGAGCCGTCTGCCAACATATACCCTTGTCCGTTCTTGATATCCTGAATCTGCGAAACAGGTATCTCATACATATCAATCATATCACGGCGGATATGGGGTAAAGTCGGTTTCTCACGGAACAGAAATCCACAACAAGGCAAACGATGATTCAGTGGGATAGTCTCAACAGTTAATGATCGGTCGTCGTAAATGATTTTATTAACCGTGGTATCAATCTCGTGGAACTGTACTTCATACGACAAGTCCCGACAGAAGCTCTTCAGTTGGAAAGTCAAAATAGGCCCTAACGCTTCCTCGCCAAAAACATGAAGAGGTGCCGTACGTCCCAGCAAATTAAATGTACTTATCATGCCAATAAGACCAAAGCAATGATCGCCATGAATATGAGACACGAAGATATGCCCAATCTTATTAAATGAGAGTGCTGCGCGACGCATCTGCAGCTGCGCGCCTTCTCCACAGTCAACCATAAACATTTTCCCACGGCACTCTACAACTTGTGTCGTTGGAAAATGCTTCAGGGTGGGCAAAGCACTTCCACAGCCTAAGATATGTAGCTTAAACGGTAACACGTCGCTATATTTTTTATTAAATTACATCATCAAGCGGATTACTGTCTTCCAGATTTATGTCCACATCACCATAGTCCTCACCCAATCCTGGACGAGTATAATCATACACCTGCTCCACATCTCTTATTACCAGAGAGTCGCCTGTTAATTTGCTGATCGTAAAGATTTCAGTATCTTCAAAGTCGCCACCATCTTCACGAACGCTCACCACTTCTAATTTTCCATTGAACATGCGCCATGTCTTATAGATAATGGTGCTCTGGTTAATGCTTTCGGCTATACCGCCATCCTTTATTCTAATGCCCACATACGAAGAGCCATCCATCGGATCGAGCATAACCCAATCACCCAACAGCATGGAGATATTTGTAACGCAGAGAGCCTGGGAACGGTCTTCACGCAGAATCACAGCCATACGGTCGCCACTGGTATATCCACCAAGCACGTTCATTGTTTCTTCAGCATAAGTGGTGTTGATGGTTAACGTATCACCGTTGTCAGTAAGAATCTGCAGCGTATTCATTGAAGACCCGTCGGTGCATACACCATAAACGGTAGAGTCGTGTAAAATGTAGTTTACGTTATCTTCCCAGCCGTCTTCCTGCTGAGCCTTATTCTTTTTCTCTTCACACGATGTTACTATCAGCATTGCCAATAGTAGCATTATTCCAAATCTTATTGCTTTCATTTTCGATATTAATGGTGGTCTAGTCATTATGGCTGTTCTTTTTCTTGTTGCTTAGCTTCGTTCCAAAGGGCATCCATCTCCTGCAGCGACATTTCCGTAAGCGGCTTGCCAATGCGGATGCTATGCTCTTCAATATAGGTAAAACGGCGAATAAACTTCACGTTTGTCTTTTCAAGTGCATTGTCTGGATTCAGTTTGTATAACCGAGCTGCATTGATTACAGAAAACAGGAAATCGCCCAACTCACCTTCCTGCAACGAACGTAGCTCTGCCTTCTGGGCATCGCTTGCATCTTCTGGAAGATGTTTTGACAGTTCTACCTCAAGTTCACGTAATTCCTCACGCACTTTATCCCACACGTGTTCTTTCTTTTCCCAGTCAAAACCTACATTCCGTGCTTTGTCTTGAATGCGGTAAGCTTTAATAAGTGCAGGCAAGGCTGATGGCACACCAGATAGGACACGCTTATTGCCATCTTTTTCCTTCAGTTTTATCTGCTCCCAGTTCTGAAGAACTTGATCAGCAGTTTTTGCCGATGAGAACTGAGACGTATCAGTATTATCAGAATCGCCCGAGTATTCCGTCAGCGGCTTCGGGTTGTCTTTCCCAACCTGACTTGGATGATAAATATGAGGATGACGGAAAATAAGCTTGTCTGCCTGCTGACGAAGTACATCGTAAATATCGAATTGTCCCTGCTCACTGCCAATCTTGGCATAAAAGCAGAGATGCATCAGCACATCGCCCAACTCCTTCATTACATCATGGGTATCATTGCGGCTCAGCGCATCGCACAGCTCATACGTCTCTTCTATCGTATTAGGCCGAAGACTCTCATTCGTCTGTTTTTTATCCCAGGGGCACTTTTCGCGCAATTGGTCTAATACATCCAACAGACGTCCGAAAGCTTCGATTTTCTCTTCGCGTGTATGCATAATCATATTTTTTGCAAAGGTATATCTTTTTTCTCAATCACCAAAAAAATAATCAAATTATTCGCTAAGTTACTTCTTTGTAAAAAGTAACTTACTTCTTCATAAAAAGTAACTTACTTTATTGTTGAAAACAACTTGATTTCTTGTGACAAGCAACTTACATGGTTTTATATACAAAATTTTGCGTGCCAGCGATATCGTTTGCACTGATTTTTTTAGCAAACATTTTGTGCATTCGTTAAATTATACTACCTTTGCAAAAAATAAATACAAAACTTATGGCTACAGATAAGATTCGCATTAAAGACATCGCAGAACGAGCAGGCGTGAGCGTAGGAACTGTAGACAGAGTGCTACACGAACGCCCGAACGTATCGAAAAAGGCACGGGAAAAGGTAGAAAAGGCACTGAAAGAAATGGATTATCAGCCCAACATGTATGCATCGGCATTGGCCTACAATAAAGACTACATGTTCTACATTATTATTCCACGCCATGATGACGAGGCCTATTGGGATGAAATTGAAATGGGTGCATCGGAAGCAGCTGAGAATCGTCGCGACTTTGGAATATCCATTAAATTTGTATATTACGAACGTTTCGACGAAGCCAGTTTTACCGAAGCTGCTAATGTGTGTTTGAAAGCAAAGCCAGATGGCGTAACCGTAGTTCCCGCAACGCTTCAAGTAACTCAAAAGTTTACGGAGCAGTTGCATGAACTGCGTATTCCCTTCATCTTACTTGACTCATATATGCCCGACTTGAAGCCACTTGCATTCTATGGTCAGGACTCTTTCCAAAGCGGCTATTTTGCAGCACGCATGCTCATGCTTATTGCCAACAAGGAAAAGGAAATCATGATGATGAAACTTTTGAAGAATGGACAGGTTGGTTCAAAACAGCAGATGAACCGCGAAACAGGCTTCCGACATTATATGACGGATCACTTCCCCAACATTAAGATTACAGAAGTAAATTTACCTTGGGATGGTCCGGAAACTTACGAACAAACGCTGGAAGAGTTTTTCACAAAGCATCCTCACGTTCATCATTGCATAACGTTTAACTCAAAGGCACACATTGTAGGCGAATTCTTACTGCGTTCAAACCGTCGCGACGTACAGATTATGGGCTATGACATGGTACCAAAGAACGCTGAATGTGTGCGTCAGGGAAGCATATCATTCTTGTTAGCCCAACATGCCTACCTACAGGGGTATGCATGTGTGTGGACACTATTTGATGCCATCATTATGAAGAGGAAAGTAAATCCCGTCAATTATATGCCAATAGAATTGCTTACTCGGGAGAACATCGACTTCTACAGACGAAAGAACTAAAACATAATAAACAAATCATGCAAGCTACATTTTTAAAAATTAACCCTGCAGACTCAGTAGTAGTCTGCTTAGTAGAAAAGAAAAAAGGTGAAGTCATAGAGGCAGGTGGCGATCGTGTGGTATTAGCCGAAGACGTTCCTGCAGGTCATAAGGTGCTTTTACGTGATGTAAAAGAGGGCGAGAACATTATCAAATACGGATATCCAATAGGTCATGCCCGCAAAGATCTAAAAGCAGGAGAATGGGTTAACGAGAATAATTTGAAGACCAATCTGTCTGGAACACTTGAATATACATACAATCCTGTAAACGAGAAGCTTAACATTAAAGTTGAAAACCGAACCTTCAAGGGATATGTTCGTAAGAATGGTGAGGTTGGTGTACGTAATGAAATATGGATTGTTCCCACTGTTGGTTGCGTAAATGGCATAGCCGAACGACTCGCTAAGAAACTTAGGGAAGAAATCAATTCTGACAACATTGATAGTGTATATGCATGGCACCATAATTTTGGATGCTCTCAGCTTTCCGGCGACCATGAGAACACTCGCAAAGTGCTGCGCGACATCTGCTTGCACCCCAACGCTGGTGCTGTATTAGTATTAGGACTGGGATGCGAGAACAACCAGCCAGACCAGTTCATGGAGATGCTGGGCGACTACGACAAACAGCGCATTCGCTTGTTGGTAACACAAAAGGTGGAAGGTGATGAAGTAGAAGAAGGAATGAGAATTCTTCGCGAGCTCTACAACATTGCCAGTATGGACAAACGCGAAGACGTTCCTGTTTCAAAACTACGTGTTGGTTTGAAATGTGGTGGTTCAGACGGCTTTAGCGGTATTACCGCCAATCCGTTGGTGGGTGAATTCAGCGACTGGCTCGTTGCACAAGGTGGAACCAGCGTACTGACAGAAGTGCCAGAAATGTTTGGCGCAGAAACTATTCTTATGAATCGATGCGAAACGCCCGAGTTGTTCGAGAAGACCGTTTCACTCATTAATAATTTCAAGGAGTATTTTTTGTCGCATGGCGAGCCTGTAGGAGAGAACCCTTCACCAGGAAACAAAGCCGGTGGAATCTCAACACTTGAAGACAAAGCCCTTGGTTGCACTCAGAAATGTGGACGTGCGCCTGTTTCAGGTGTGATGGAATATGGCGATCGTCTGTCAGCAACAGGTTTGAATCTCCTATCAGCACCAGGCAACGACCTTGTTGCTGCAACAGCCTTAGCTTCATGCGGCTGTCACTTGGTCCTGTTCACTACTGGTCGTGGTACACCTTTTGGAACATTCGTTCCCACTATGAAGATTGCCACCAATCCTACACTTGCGCGCCGTAAACCCAACTGGGTAGACTTCTCTGCAGGACAGTTAGTAGAAGGTCGTACAATGGAAGAACTGGTTCCTGAATTTATCGATAAGGTGCTGTCTGTTGCTTCAGGCGAAAAAGCGCGCAATGAAGAGAACGACTATCGCGAGATTTCAATTTTCAAGAACGGTGTAACACTTTAATGCAATATATAGAGTCCATCACAATTCAATGTTTGCATTATCGCCATTATTAGTTTTCGTAGTTCTTTATTTGGTTACGAGTATTGTTGCTCGCGACTTTTATAAGGTACCTATTACAGTGGCATTTCTTGCTTCAAGCATCTATGCCATTGCGATAACACGAGGTAAACTACGCAAACGCATCAACGTGTTCAGTCGTGGTGCTGGCACATCTGAAATGATGCTGATGGTATGGATATTCATTTTGGCTGGTGCCTTTGCACAATCTGCCAAAGTTATGGGCTCTATCGATGCAACAGTTAATCTTACACTGGCTTTTCTGCCTTCACAGATGCTACTGGCAGGGCTATTCCTTGCTGCATGCTTCATTTCGCTCAGCATCGGCACCAGCGTAGGAACCATTGTTGCGTTAACACCTATAGCTGCTGGAGTGGCTTCTCAAACAGGCACTTCGGCAGCTATGCTTACAGCTGTTGTTGTAGGAGGCTCATTCTTTGGCGACAACCTATCCTTCATCAGCGACACAACCATTATTGCTACCCAAACACAAGGATGCCAGCCAAACGATAAGTTCAAAGTGAATTCGTTCATCGTGATTCCTGCAGCCATACTCATACTTGTCGTTTATTTCTTCATGGGTCAAGGTGTTGTAAGCACTACCGCTATTCAGCACATTGAATTTTGGAAGGTTCTACCCTACCTTGTGGTATTAGTAACAGCTATTCTTGGCTTAAATGTAATGGCTGTATTAGTAATTGGAATTTTACTTACGGGCTGCATTGGTTTAATTGACGGTACCTTCGATGTGTTCAGTTGGTTTCAGTCATTAGGTGATGGCATTATTGGTATGGGTGAACTCATTATCATTACCATGATGGCAGGCGGATTACTGGAAGTGATTAAACATAATGGAGGTATTGAATATATCATTGAACGACTGACCCGACATATTCAAGGCAAACGTGGTGCTGAGATATCCATTGCTGCATTGGTGAGCATTGTCAACGTATGTACTGCCAATAACACTGTGGCTATTATAACCGTAGGTGGAATTGCCCGTAAAATAGGTGAACGATATGGATTGGATTCACGCAAATGTGCTTCGTTGCTTGACACATTCTCGTGTTTCACCCAGGGATTACTTCCTTATGGGGCACAATTGCTGATGGCCGCAGGACTGTCGCAACTCAATCCGCTGTCCATTATTCCCTATCTTTATTACCCCTTTGCCATTGGCATTGCTGCTACATTGGCAATTCTGTTCCGTTATCCTAAACGTTATTCCTAACAGATATTGAGTCCATCATGAATACGGATATCATCATACGTAATCTTTTCCGCTTATTAAGAACAGGAGCATTCGGCGAAAGCGAGCCAATCGAACCTATGTCGCAATGGAAATGGGGGCAATTGTATCAGTATGGACTTAAGCATAATGTTTTAGCCTTACTCAACGAAGGAGCAAACTTGTGTAAAGATCAGTTTTTCTTGCAAATTCCAGAAGACTTGCAAAAGTTATGGGATGATAGTACAAACGTTATAGAAGCCTATTATAACCAGCATGCCGATGCTATCATAGAACTTTACGAGCATTATAGCCAACTGCAACTACGTCCGATGGTGATGGGGGCCATACAATTGAGTTTATATTACCATAAGCCATCATTACGTTCAATTCAGGCAGCCACGTTCTTTTTCCCATTCCCAACTCAGGGGGCGAAAGCCAACGAATGGGCTATAGCTAATTGTAATGCAACAAACGATCGTGTCAACAACTTGTTACGTTATGATTACAACAATGCGCATATCGAACATCGGTCTAGAATTACTACACTCACAAACAAGTTCCTGAACCACTCGCTTCAGAACATTATTGAGCAAGAAATCAGGGAGAACAATCCAACATTCTCTTATATTGGGAATTATCGTGTGGAAGTACCTTCTCCCAACATTACTGTTCTTACGTTGTTAGTACAAATGGCTAAAAACATTATCAACGATGGATTCACATTCGACTTGTTGGTCGACTTAGCCATTTTCCTTCGAAACGAAGGAGACAAGGTAGATTATGTAAAGTTACAGGGTTGGATAGACAAACTAAGATTGAAAAGCATTAGTTTGACAGTTGGTACAATGCTCATTGATTTCCTGAATTTTCAGCCTATAGAAATACCTTTTATCGAAGATCAACAACTAAAGGATATAAAACGCCTAAAACAAGAGTTGTTTAGTTTTCATACCGACGACACCCCCTATTTGCTCATTCAGCAAAGCAGCAAGGATATTCTGCACATCAACAACTCTTCCGATATGCTATGGCGTGCTCGACGTTCTGCCCGTTACTTCTCATATTACCCTTTTGAGAGTTTCACCAACCTCCTTACATCAATTGCACATTCTGTGTCGGGAATTGAAGAATAAAAAACGTTTGTAAGGAGCCCCCTACAAACGTTTCTCTGTTGAGCGGAATACGGGACTCGAACCCGCGACCCTCGGCTTGGGAAGCCAATGCTCTACCAACTGAGCTAATTCCGCTTGGTTAAACAAAAGATGGGGCTTGAATCCTCCCCCATCTTCTGAGCCGACACCCGGACTCGAACCGGGGACCTACGCATTACGAATGCGTTGCTCTACCAACTGAGCCATGTCGGCATTATCGACGTATTCACTAATACTGTTTGCCTTGTTTTTTCTTAAGCGCCTGCAAAGTTATTAAAAAAAATTGTTCTACACAAATTTTGATACTACATTTTTTCTATTTTTCTAAGATTATATCATGCTTAGGCACATTATCCCATGAAAACTGTGGTAACAAATCAGCTAAATCAACAGGTCTGTTATCTGGTATTAGCCCAGCTGTATATGCGAGCATACCAATTATTTCTGCTGAAGTGTACTTACTGCGCAACGATTCCATATCAAGACTGGCATCACGTTTTGACAAACGTTGTCCTGCATTATTACAAAGCAATGGAAGGTGCGTAAAGCTAGGCTCAGAAAAGCCTAATAGTCTGGCCAGATACATCTGTTGGGGCGAAGACAACAACAAATCTCGTCCACGAACAACCTCGTTTACTCCCATCAGTGCATCATCCACTACAACCACCAACTGATATGCCCATGCACCGTCCTTACGTCGTATAATGAAATCGCCAACTTGCTTTGCTAAGTTTACACTTTGACGTCCGTAGTGCCCATCATTAAAAACAATTTCCTCATCAGGCACAATAAGTCGTATGGCAGCAGTCTTACCAGGTTGTGGCGGTAGATATCTACAGGTTCCCTTATATACAACGCGTCCGTCACTTTCATGTGGAGCCTGCGTTGCCAATATATCATTTCTGTTGCAATAACAAAAATAAGTATAGTTTTGCTTTTGAAGCAACTGGAAATAGTACTCATAGATGTCCAATCGCTTACTTTGATACACAGGTTCTCCATCCCATGTAAGTCCGAGCCATTCCAGATCGTTCATCAACAGGTCTGCATAGGTCTGCTTGGAGCGATCCGGATCAATATCCTCGATACGCAACAACCACTTTCCTCCTCTACTTTTCGCCGACAGCCACGACAACAACGCACTAAACACGTTGCCTAAATGCATTCTGCCAGTTGGGGAGGGTGCGAACCTTCCTTTGATTTCCTTTTCCTTATCCAACCTAATCTGCTTTCTTTTCCTCTATTTGAGGGTTATGAGACTTACTTTTGGGGAAAAGCG
>JAEEGL017228583.1_pt1 | contig 18424 bp, 16 predicted proteins | sample 9134231 | NCBI WGS metagenome assembly JAEEGL01 (sample SAMN16246548, study PRJNA631951) | gut metagenome | biome: gut microbiome; feature: rumen; material: fiber-attached | host: Bos | place: Iran: Karaj | collected 2018-10 | reverse complement strand
TACAGGGAAATGGTCGCTGCGCAGACGGACGAAAAATCGGTCCTTCAAAGTGTGAACAATCAAAAGATGGTATATCAGATGTTCGGATCTTTGCAGACAGACCATGAAAGGATAGCATTTGCCGAAAAATTGGCAGCCCTGACATCCGATACGATCACCGCAACTGTAAGTTATGTCGGAAAAGCGGATTTTAAAGAAGCGGAAAAGTATGTGCGGGATTTTCATTTATTGACGTGCCCGCCGACAGATAATACAATGCTGATCGAGATCTCGGCTGTCAATGGGCGTTTTATTTTTGATATAATACAGCCGTTTTCAACCCCTGTTTTTGTAAATGCCTTTTTGGATGAATTGGATAAAAAAGGGGTCACATACGACCTTCAGAATGTTGATGTATTGAAACTTGCAAATATCAGACTTCCCTGGGCGGAGTAAAAAAGCCCCGAAGTGGTCAATGAGCTTCGGGGCTTGACTTTATTGAAAAGTATCTATGCGGAAACTTTTTATTTATTCATCCCAGCTGTGATATACGTTTTTAACATCATCATCTTCATCAAGAAGGTCGAGAAGTCTGTTCATTTTCTTTATATCATCGGGGTCTGTAAGCTCGGTATAAGTCTGGGGTATCATTGTTACCTCGGCTTCAGCCATGGGGATGCCTGCGGCTTCAAGTGCCTCGCGTACAGCGGAGAAATCTTCGGGCGCGGTGATTATCTCATAGCCCTCGTCCTCAACGATAATATCTTCGGCACCTGCTTCTATAGCTATCATTTCAAGCTCGTCGCCGTCGATGTCGTCGTCCTTTTCTATCATTATCTGACCTTTTTCGTCAAACATAAAACTTACACAGCCGCTTGTGCCCATGTTTCCGCCGCCCTTTGTAAAGGCGCTTCTTACATTTGCCGCAGAGCGGTTTTTGTTGTCGGTAAGAACTTCAACAATAACTGCAACACCCTTGGGGCCGTAACCCTCGTAAGTGATGTTTTCGTAGTTTACGCCGTCCAGGTCGCCCGCTGCTTTCTTGATGCTGCGCTCAATAGTGTCGTTTGGCATATTGTTTGCCTTTGCTTTTGCGATAGCATCACGTAAACGTGAATTGCTTGCGGGGTCTGCGCCGCCTGCCTTTACCGCAACCGCAAGTTCGCGGCCGATAACGGTGAATATTTTACCTTTTGCCGCGTCGTTTTTTTCTTTTTTATGCTTAATATTAGCAAATTTGGAATGTCCGCTCATTTTCTCTGTCCTTTCGTATGATTTAACCAAATAAATATTTTATCACATTATTAAACCGATTTCAAGACTTTATTTAAGCATATCAAGTACATATTCGTCATAAACGCCCTCATAGAATACGTTTTTCTGCTTGAAATAGTCATTCAGAGCGACCGAAAATGTAATTGCAAGTTCGTCTTTTTCCTCTTTTAAGGCATCTATCTGCGCAATGGCTTCTTCCATGCTTATCTCCTCGCTGCTGTAGGCAACGGTTATGGAAATATATTTGCACAGAGTATCGGCGTAAGTTTTGAAGAACGGCTGAAGAGAGCCTGTATCGCCCGAGGGTTCAAGTGCGTATATAGCATCTGCCGTTTCCTTTAATCGGTCGTTGCCCGAAGTAGTGATATTGATAGTTTTGACATTTTCATATCCTTTGCCGAGAAAACGCAGAAGACCTTCATTTTTGCCTGTCGCTGCAATATTTTTTACCTCATTGCAAAGTCTGTAGGCTTCCGTAATATAATCTTCTTCGCTTTTTGTGCCTTTTCCCTGTGGATTTTTGTAGTCGGAGGGCGTGGTGTCCTGTGTATAGATGCCGACTGAGTGAGTATTGGCATCCCAGGTGACCGCACAGCCCGAAGCCTCGCTTATCGCACGGACGGGCAAAAGCATTCTTCCGTCAAGAATAATGGGGTAAACGCTTCCGCCGACAGCCCGCCTTGCGCCGTCTTTTTCTATTCTCAGGTCATCTGTACTTGCAATTACCGAGGCATTGCCGCTTTTAAGGGTAGCTGTTTTGGTCGTACCATCCCATTCTACCGTATAGCCCAGCTTTTCAAATACACCTCGTAAAGGTACATAAGTACGGCTGTCAACAATTGTCGCCTGTACATCGGGAAAACTTATCTGTTCATCATCAACAAAGACTGTTACATCTGCCGCCTGCACAGCGCCCGAAAACAGCGCAGCGCATAAGGCAGTCACAGGTAAGATATATTTGAGCTTCATTTTTTTCATCCTTTCGTTTTTTCACAATATATATTTATTATATCAAATATCCGATGAAGTTTCAATATATTTTGTCGTTCTGCAAAAAAATGTAAAATTTCTCTTAGGGCAAAATCTAAAAGAAAAAATCCCAGAAAAGATGACCATAAAGCAGACAAAGCAGGGCTGTGAGCATCTTGCCCAAAAGATATGGCACGCAGCTCAGGTCTGTACCGTTTAAAAATTCGGTGCTTTGTGCATGGACGGAAAAACCGCCGAAACCGCAGAGTGCCATACAGACCAGAACGGCATTTTTGCCTTGTCCAGCCGCATATCTGCATCCGTTTGTGACCTCGAAAATGCCGATTGCCAAGGCTTTGGCAAGTTTTTTGTCCATAAAAGCAATATATGCCGACAATCCGTCAAAAACGTGCATTATATCAAAGATTTGGGTCAGAACGGAAAAAAGAATTATGTAGCATCCGATATAAAACAAAGATATTCCCGAATTTTTTAATGATCTTGACAGCATTTTTCTTCCGAAAGGCTTCAATTTTGGAAAACCTGCGTCTGCGGGCTGATTTTTGACGCCGAGACCCGAAATAAAAATAATTGTAAATACCGACAGCAGGCTGCAAAGCAGTATATAATATCCTATTTTTATATTACCGAAAAAACCTGCGCCCACGGTTCCCAATATAAAAAGTGTGCCTGCGTTGTTGCAGCACAGCATAAGTCTGTAAGCGGCGGGTTTTGATATTTCACCCGAGGCGTAAAGCTCGGCACAGGTCTTAAGCCCCATGGGGTAGCCTGCTGTAATGCCTGTGATAAGCACAAAAGCCTGCGTTCCGTCAAGGTTTAGGATCTTTGAAGTGACGGGTTGTATAAATTTTCCGAGAACACGGGGAACATTCATTTCCATAAGGCAGTTTATAGCCGTCATAAAGGGAAAAAGTGATGGGATAACGGTATTAAACCATATTTCAAGCCCGTTTTTTGCACCGAAAAAAATTTCTTTTGGAAATATTATCATTATGGCATTGAAAAATAAGATAATTACTGGTATAATAAATTGAGGTATATTTATTTTTTGATAATTCATAACAGATATGATCGAAAAATTCTTTTGATAAAGATTATTCGTTTCTCAGATAAAATATAACAAACAGCTTTGGAGATGATAATATGGCGAGAAAAAGACGGGATGCTTCGGATAAGAGAAATCCGTCCCGTAATATAAAGATCCATGACCGCGATGAGCTGCTCAGGCGTGTAATGGATGAAAGAAACGGCAAAAGGAAAACCGAGAAAAAAAGCCGCAGAACGGAAATTAGGGAACAGGTGTACAGCAGACGTGAACATACACGCAATACGTCACGCAGAGATGAAGGAAAAGGCAGGAAAGACAAAGCTTCGTCAAGCGGTATCAAGCTGTCAAAACATGCTCCGAAACTTCGGGGCTTTCTGCTTCCGTCCGCAGACAGGATCGGCGCGCCCGAGGTAAGCCGTGCAAAGCGTGAAGAACGCAGTACATCAACAGCGATTGCTGTAATAATTGCCGTACTTTTGTTTATAATTATTTTGTTTTATGCGGTTGGTTTTGCCGTAAAATATATGCAGCGTACGGTAGTTGCAAATGATACGGTGGTATATGGCAGTATAGACAGCGCCAAGATATGCACGGGTGTTGTTGTGCGTGATGAGGTGGTATACAACTCACCGACATCCGGAGAAGCGGTTTTTAATGTCGCAGACAACGACAAGGTAAAGGCCGATACGGAGATCTGTTCCGTGCAGGATACGGCTGCGGTGGAAAATCTACAGGCCGATCTTAATGAGATAAACGAAAAAATACTTGAAATGCAGAAGACCCGTGAAAGCATATCCGCTGTATCGGATGAAGTAAAGCACTATAATGCTCAAATAAAATCCAGCACGGATAATTATGCGTTCAGACTCACAAGCGGCGATATAAGCGTGCTGTATGCGATGAAAAGCGATGTTCAGAAACTTATAGATACAAGAAATCAAAGGCTTTTAAGTGAAAATTCGGGCAGTCTTTCGGGACTTGCCGAACAGCGCGCACAGCAGCAGTCAAGAATAAGTGAAAGCAAAAATGCTGTTGTTTCGGCGGATTCGGGCGTTATTTCCTGCTATTCCGACGGGCTTGAAAGCAAGTATACTTTTGACAGCATGGGTGACCTTACCGAAAAGGATACAAACATCAACCAAAACGGCAATGTTCTTGACAAAGCGGTAAATGAGGGCGAACCGCTGTTCAAGATAGTACGTTCAAACGATTGGTACATAGTTTCGTACATACCGAATTCGCTTATAGAAAACTGGACTGTGGGCGACAAAGTAAGCATTTATGCTCATACACAAAACGAGGACACAAGAAAACTGGAAGTGCAGGTGGCAAGCCTTAACACGGGCGAGAAAACTACACTTGCCGTTCTTAAATCCACCAAATACCTTGTGGATTATATAAACGTCAGAAGCATAACTTTTGAGACCACGAAGGTTATGGACGGCCTGAAAATACCTAATAATGCCATTGTAGAACAGACTATGCTGAAAGTGTCAAGTGATTTTGTTGTCAACAATAAGATATACAAAAAGAGCGGGGATGACACTTATGCAGAGCTTGATGTCGTTCCTGCGGGCACAAACAGCGAGGAGGGCGTAACCTATATCCCGTTTGACATAAACAGGATAAATGTCGGCGATACTTTGGCAATGCCCGATGACAAGTCAAAGACTTTCACAATAAGCGATGTTGTTACGGTAAAGGGCGTGTTTGTAATGAATACAGGCATCGCAGAGTTTTGTAAGATAAATCTTGACAATTCATCGTCCAATGCAAACTATACCGTGCTTGACCCGGGTATAAACACCAATATCAAGCTTTATGACCGTATAGTAACCGATACAAAAAATATTGAAAAACAGCAGAAATTGATAAGCTAAGGAGGAATATTTTTTGAGTATAGCGCAAAATCTTGAAGATATAGACAAAAAAATATGTGCGGCCGCAGAAAAAAGCGGCAGAAAACGCAGTGATGTACTGCTGCTTGCCGTATCAAAAACCATAGACATACCGCGCATAAAAGAGGCTGTGGCACTTGGCTGTACACAGCTTGGAGAAAACCGCGTGCAGGAAATAATGGCAAAATATGACGAGATACCGGGTGTACAATGGCATCTTATAGGTCATTTGCAAACCAACAAGGTAAAATATATTGCAGACAAGGTAAAGCTTATCCATTCCGTTGACAGCCTTAAACTCGGCAAAGAGATCTCTTTGAGAAGCGTTCGGGCGGGCAGGGTGATGGATGTGCTTGTCGAGGTAAATATGGCGGGCGAGGAGTCGAAAAGCGGTGTAGCCCCCAATGAGGCTGAGGAGCTTGCAAAAGAACTCGGAAGTCTTGAAAATATATGCGTAAAGGGACTTATGACGGTAGCGCCTTATGACCCTTTGCCCGAAAACAACAGGATATACTTCCAAAGAATGAAAGAATTATTTGAAACAATAAAAAGCCGTAACTATGCAAATGTTGATATGCAGCATCTTTCAATGGGCATGACCAACGATTATGAGGTCGCTGTGGAAGAAGGCGCCGATATAGTGCGTATAGGCACAGGCATTTTTGGAGCAAGAGATTACACAAACAAGCAGTAAAAAGCAAAAACGTTTTATGGGCGTTTTTGTAAGGGAGGAAATAAAAAAATGGCAGAGAAATTATGGGATAAGCTGAAAAACTTCGTAAGCGGCGCAGACTACGACGATTACGATGAGGATTATGATGAGGAGGAATACTACGAGGATGAATACGAATCGGATGACGATTATTCGCTTCCTCCGATACGTTCTTACAGAACATCGCGCACAGCTTCTTCGTCTTCGTCGTCGAGGACAGCTTCAAGCGTTGGAAGCCGCACTTCATCGTCTTCTTCACGCTCGTCCCTGCTCAAAAATACTATAAATCTTCAGCAGGCACCGAGAAGTTCGGGTTCAAGCCGTTCCGCAAGGGTAATGAACATCAGCACAAATGTTAATATGCAGGTGCTTGTTGCCACACCCAAAAGCATGGAAGAGGCGGGCGAACTTTGTGCTCAGCTTAAGCAGAAAAAGACCATAATCGTTAATCTTGAAAATGTGGAGCATGATACAGCCCAGAGAATAAGCGACTTTTTATGCGGCGCAAACTATGCTCTTGACGGAACTATACAGCTTATTTCGGGCGAGATATTCGTTATCTGCCCCATTGATGTGGAAATAAGCTCTCAGCTTAAGGAAGACCTGCGCACAAATGCGTTGGAGCTGACATATTTAAGATAAGAAAAGGAGACGGAATATGAGTATTGCGGCAGAAGTTATCGTAAATTTTGTAAATATACTGTATTATGCCATACTTATACGCTGTATTTTATCGTGGTTTCCCATTGACAACAACAATCCGATAAAAAAATTCTTGTACAGCATTACGGAGCCTATTCTGGGTCCTATAAGAAATATGGTATATAGATCGCCTATAGGCGGCAGTATGCGAATGCTTGATTTTTCGCCTGTTATAGCGCTTTTGCTTATATCGGGCATATCACAGGTCGTGCTTGGCATATTGAGCTGAGGATAAAACTATGTTCAATAAAGAAGAACTTTTGAAAAATATTTCCGACAGTGACGAAAAAACGGCTTATGCCCGTGCTTTAGACAAGGCGGCCGCTGCGGAAAGAAAAAATATACCCGAATTTACGGCGTTTTTTGACCCGTTCAAATTAAAACGCTTTTTGGAACTGCTTGGCTATACCGATATGCAGGCAGTGCCGTTTGGCGGCTTTGAAGATGCGGAACGCAGAATGATAGGCTTCTTTCCCGATTATATGGAGTGGAGCGGAGACGATTTTCCGATAACCGCCGTTGAGGTGGCTTTTACCAGGTTTTCAAAGGGTCTGACTCACAGGGATTTTCTAGGCTCTGTGCTTGGTCTCGGTATAACAAGGGATAAAATCGGCGATATTATTGTCGAAGATGAGCGGGCGGTAATATTTGCCGACACGTCTATCAGCGGCTATATTGTCACAAACCTTGAATATGTCGGACACACAAAGGTAAAAGTACGTGAGCTTGAAAACTATGTGCCGCCCGTAAAAGAAGCGGCGGAAAAGAAAATGACAGTCGCATCGTTAAGGCTCGATGCTGTGCTCGGCGGCTGTTTCAATATGTCAAGGACCAAGGTGGCAGAGCTGATAAAAGGCGAAAAGGCTTATATCAACTGGCTTGGCGAAAGCTCGCCGTCAAAACAGGTCGCAGAGGGTGATATAATCACACTCAGAGGCAGCGGCAGGGCTGTTATTAAAGAAATAAACGGCAAAACAAAAAAGGACAGAATACTTATCACGGTACAAATTTATAAATAAAAGGGGGATGTATTCCAATGATTACACCGAGTGATATAGAGAATTTACAGTTTAAAAAGGTGGCTTTGGGCTATTCCGTAGACGAAGTCGATGATTTTATAGACAAACTGCTTGTGGATTATGAAAAGGTTTTCAGAGATAATGTGAAGCTTAACAGCAAGGTAGCATCACTTGAAGAAAATATCAAGCGGTTTGAGGGTATGGAGGATGCTATACGCAGTTCTATAAAACTGGCTGAAAAAGCGGCTGAAGAAACAAAAAGTATGGCGGAGGAACAGGCCGATAATATTCTTGACCGCGCCGAAATAGAGGCCGAAAAACTGGTAGCAAAGACCTTTGAACAGAAAAAAGAACTTGAAAACGAGATATATTCTCTTAAAAAGAGCTATGAACTTTTAAGAACAAGGATAAAACATACTTTGCAGGCAGAACTTGAAATGCTTGAAGAGGATATCTTTGATACGGAGTATACTTCAAAAAAGCCAGCAAAATATAACAACAGACCGCAGTATGCTGAGTCGGCTTATGAAGATGAGTATGACGGCGATGATTTTGAAGCGGAAGATATTGAAGATGAAGAATACGAAGAAAAATCATTAGGCAGCGAAGAATACGACGAAAACGAAGAATACGAAGATGAGTATGACGATGATGATTTTGACGGGGATTTTGATGATGAACTGGGTGATACACCTTTGACGGTCCCCGATCCTGCGGCAGCTAAAAGAGCGGAGCAGGAGAGAAAATTAAAGGCACTTGGAGACCTTTTTGAAGAGTCGTAAGATAAAGTGGAGGAAGTATTATGAAAAAAATATCGGCATTTTTATTGTCGGCGGTAATGACCCTTTCGTGCATAGGTGTTACGGAGGTGTTTGCGGCTTCGCAGATAAGCAGCTGTGCGGGATGGCATGAATGTATGTATATGACGTGGACAAATGACAGCAATGCGGATCTTGCAGCGGCATATTATAAAAAGAACGGCGATACCGAGTATACGGGAGTCGATGATGAACTTGTCAGAAGTGACTCAAACGGCGGCGGGCGCGTGGATATACCAGGTCTTGCGGCAGGAATGTATGATATAAAAGTAGTTCTTAAAGACGGCACGGAGCTTGCAAAAGAAAATATTTATGTCGATAACTATGACCGCTCGGGCTATGCGCATTTCGGCGCAGGCAGTACGGGTGTGGGTGCGTATAACAATGACGGCACCCCAAAGACAGGTGCAAAAATAATTTATGTTACAAACGACAATAAAAATACGGTTACACTTGACGGCAAAAAAGGTATTGCCAATATTTTAAAAACAAAAAGAAGTTATCCGCTTATCGTGCGTTTTATTGGTACGGTGGAAACACGCGGCTGGTATCTTGATCCAAATGACGAGCCGACGCAGGATTGCAGCGAGAACAGCGGTATTACGGCAATAGACGGTTTAAGAAGTACATGGACAAAAGGTAAGGATACCTGTCTTAATATGCTTGAAACCTGTGACGATATCTCAAATGTGACAATTGAGGGTATAGGCACGGATGCCACGATCTTAAAGTGGGGCTTTACCTTTAAAAAATGCAAGTATGTGGAAGCAAGAAACCTGCACGTTACCAAATACCCCGAAGATGCGTGCAGTTTTATAGGTTCGGATTCCGATAACTGTATGTATGCTTGGCTGCATAACTGTACATTTGAGGTGGGTGACAATGCGGAGCTTAACGAATTGTATGTAGATGATAAGGACAAGGCAGAGGGCGACGGCTCCACGGACCTTGCCTGCGGGCAGTATGTAACTTACAGTTACAACCGTTTTAATAACTGCCACAAGACATCCCTTAACGGCAACGGCGATACTGTAAAACAGTACCATATCACATGGCATCACAATTATTTTGATAATGTAAGTTCGCGTATGCCGCTTATCAGACAGGCTAATATGCACAGCTACAACAACTATTTTTACAAGGGCGGCAACTGCATAGACTCAAGAGCAAGTGCATGGATATTCTCGGAAGCAAATTATTTTGAAAACTGCTCATATGCTATACTTACAACAGCAAGCAGTGATAATGGCAATCCTGTTGTAAAGTCGTACAATGATGTTTTTTCAAACAGTAAAAAGAATGACAGAACAGGCACTGTAAAAACGGCGGCAGACCGTGCGGCAACGTACACGGTGTCCGAAAATAAAAACCCGTATCCTAATTTTGATACAAATTCAAGCGTTTTTTACTACAAAAACGGGGTTTCAAATGTGACGCTTTTACAGACCGCAGCAGAAGCAAAAACGACCTGTATAGCGGAGTCGGGCATAATGAAAACAGACTCGAAGGCCGAATACAGCGGCGAGATCGTACCCGATGAGCCGGATGAGGAAACAAAGCTTGTTAATGCCGGAATGTTTGACCCGGCTGTAAGCACTATACCCAACGGAACAGCGGCAAACGGCGAAAACAGCGTTATAAAACAAAGCGACGGAACTTATCTTATCCATGACACTTCATCAACTACAACAACGGAGTGGACTGTGCCTTTTAAAGCGCAGAAAAACGGTGTTGTTGAGATAAGCGGAAAGTTTAGACCCACAAAAGTTGCAGGCAAATGGAATTTTATTCAGGTCAAGGGTAAAACGGGCAATAATAGCGCATTAAGTCTTGGATTTTGCACCGATGACGCAGGAAATAAAATGCTTGCGTTCAATGTTAACGGAAACTATGTTTCGTCAGCTAATGCGCTTGTACTTAAAGAGTACAGCTACAGATTTGTAATAGACATCGATAACAATAAAGCACAGCTTTATATCGGCGAAAATTCGCCGCTTGAAGCGACCGTAACGGGCGGTATAAACGAGATATCTTCCGTATATATGATGACGGCAAATTCTGCTGCGGACAGAGATTTTTATGTATCCGTGCCCGAGGTTAAAAGACAGGTGCCCGCCGATACTCTTCTTGGCGATACCGACAAGAACGGCAGCGTAAATGTTATTGATGCCATACAGGCACTTATGTATAAAAACGGCAGTACAGAGCTTGACAAAACGGGCTTTGCAAATGCCGATGCAGACCCCGACGGGGTAATAGATGACGATGATGCAAAGCAGGTATTAAAAATCGCATCGGCAGCATAAAATATTTTGTGCGACTTACAGTGAACGTCAAAAATGTTTGGATGTTCACTGCATTATGGGGCTGATACATAATTGTACTTGAGCGAGCTTGAGCAGAATTATGTAATTAGCTTGCCATATTTTATTTTCAGGGAGATCTAAATGAGTTTAATAGAAATATTTGTAATAGCGCTGAGTCTTGCTATGGATGCTTTGGCGGTGTCAGCTTCCAATGGGCTTGCGCTTAAAAGAGCCAATGCAGGCCATGCGTTCGTGTTTGGGCTTTATTTTGGCGGATTTCAGTTTATTATGCCGGTGATAGGCTATTTCTGCGGTCTTGGTTTTGGCAGCTATATCGAGATGATAGACCATTGGGTCGCTTTTGGCCTGCTTTCTGTGATAGGCGGCAAAATGATATGGGACAGCAGACAGCCCGACAGCGATGAAAAAGACGAAGAACTTGACGAAAAGCGCATTATGTCTGCAAAAAATTTAGTGATGCTTGCAATAGCAACAAGCATTGATGCGCTTGCGGTAGGCGTCAGCTTTGCACTTACCGACAATGTTGATATCTGGCTTTCATCGGCAATAATAGGCATTGTGGCCTTTGTTTTAAGTTTTGCGGGCGTGCTCGCGGGCAGCCGCATAGGCAGCAGATTTGAAAAGTATTCCGCTTGTATAGGTGGTATTGTACTTATAATAATAGGTTTAAGAATTCTTATTACCGATTTATTCTTTTAGGAGAGTGATAAAATGAAAATTCCCGTAACTATTTTAAACGACAACAGGACAGTAGACCTTGAACAGGGAGAAAACCTTGTTGCGCTTGCAAAAAAACGCGATGAAAATATACTTCTTGCGGCTGTTAACAACGAGCTTTGCGAGCTTACAACAAAGATAGAATATCCCTCTAAGGTGGAGTTTTTGGATATAACCTCAAGCAGTGGTCTGCGTTCTTATCAAAAAAGCGCCATACTTATAATGCTTATGGCGGCAAACCGCGTACTTGGCAGCAAGGCGAAGATCTGGACGGAACACACAGTCAACCGAAATCTTTTCTGCCGCAATGACGGCGAAGAACTTACGCAGGAGCAGCTTGATGAGATAAAGGCGGAAATGAAGAGGATCGTAAGTGATAATCTTCCCATAGAAAAGAAAACCGTGCCGATCGAGCGCGCAAGAATGATATTTAAGGAATACGGCCTTGAAAAACGCATAAAATCGCTTCAATACATAAAAACACAAAGCGCAAGCATCTACAAAGTCGGCAATTTTTATGAATACCTTTACGGACCGCTTGTGCCCGAAACAGGCCTTATCCGTATATTTGACCTTGTTAAATACAACGGCGGCTTTATCTTACAGGTCGAAGACCCTAAAGATCCGGGGAATCTTTGTCCTATGAAAGACTATAAAAAAATATGTGCCATTTTTGACGAGTGCAACCGCTGGTCAACTATCATGCAGGCAGACACGGTCGGTGCGCTTAACGAAATAATCTGCAACGGCAAGATAAGCGACCTTATACTGGTATGCGAGGCTCTTCACGAGAAGAAACTTGTTGAGATAGCGGATGCCATAACAAGCGGCAACAGAAAAGTAGTGCTTGTTGCGGGACCTTCGTCCTCGGGCAAGACGACTTTTGCAAAAAGACTTGGCGTTCAGCTGCGTGTAAACGGCAAAACACCGCGTCTTATCTCGCTTGACGACTACTATTTCGACAAGGATAAAATAGAACCCGACGAAAACGGCGAAAAGAATTTTGAAAACCTTGAAGCGTTGGATATAAGCCTTTTCAACGAAAATCTTAACGACTTGCTTGCAGGCAAAACGGTACAGCTGCCCGAATTTAATTTTATTACGGGCAAACGTCAGCCGGGCAGGACAATAAGCCTTGAAGAACATGATGTGCTTATTATAGAGGGCATACACGGCCTTAACCCGAAGCTTACAAACGAACTGCCCGATGATGCGGTCTACAGGATATATATTTCCGCGCTTACTCAGCTTAATCTTGACGAGCATAACAGAATACCCACTACCGATACGCGTATGTTAAGACGTATGGTAAGGGATTTCCGCACAAGGGGCTTTGATGCCGACGAGACTATAGAAATATGGCCGATGGTAAACGCAGGGGAAGAAAAGAATATCTTTCCCTATCAGGAAAATGCGGATGTTATTTTCAATTCCGCTTTGATATACGAACTTTGTGTTATAAAACCGCTTGTAGAGCCCGTGCTTTTCCGCGTTCCGCGTGACAGTAAGGCCTATACCGAGGCAAACAGACTGCTCAAGTTTTTGAACAGCTTCCTGCCATTGAGCAGCGAACTTGTACCGCCCAATTCTCTTGTAAGGGAGTTTGTCGGCGGCAGCTGCTTTAAATAATGCTCTTATTTCAGGGATCGCCGCAGCTGACCAAGGTTTAATGATGCTTGCGGCGACCTTTGATTTTACGCGGAATATCAGACAGAATAAAAAGAAGGTGATCGGTTGATATATTTTACATCGGATCTGCATTTCTTTCACGAAAATGCGGTCACATCTTTATTTTGGACTATAAATTCTATGAGCTATCAAAAAAGGTGGAAAATATGGACACTACAGACAAGACGCTGCTTAAATTAAGCGAGCGTGTGACGGATATAGAGGAGGCTGTTATTGCAAATCCCGCAAAACGATCGCAGCCTTTGAAAAAAATCAAAATACAAAAAACACAGTCGAAGAACGGGGCGATCTACCAGTTTCAGTTTTATGCCGACAACAAGGTGACGCATGAAAACGAGCCGTGGGATAGGGTGCTGCCGCGTATTCTTGCGCTTATGCAAGACGAGGGTTTTAAACAATGCCAGATAAAGGGCAATGTTGTGCTTACCGTTCTTATGAACAAGGACAGGCAGTTCAAGATAACAGGGCTTAAACAAAATGTAAATTACAGCGTGTTTTCGGAAAAAGAGCACAACAGACGCAAAAACTACATCCTTGGCGGCATGGCTGTGCCGTGGATGACTGCGCTTGGCATAATGGACGAAAACGGGAATGTAACAAGCGGTATGCAGAAAAAATTCCGCCAGATAAACCGCTTTTTGGAAATGCTGAGGGATGTGGAGGACAAGCTGCCCGATAACTGCACTATAGTGGATATGGGCTGCGGCAAAAGTTATCTCACTTTTGCCATGTATCATTATTTTAACGAGATAAAGGGTAAAAATGTGAAGATACAGGGCTATGATCTAAAGGCCGATGTGGTGGAGCACTGCAATAAACTTGCCGGGGAATTTGGCTTTGATGCCCTTGAATTTTTCAATAAGGATATAGCTGAGATAAACAACGATAATGATGATATAGCAATGATAATCACGCTTCATGCCTGTGATACCGCTACAGATATAGCCATGTATCACGGCATAAGGTGGGGCTGCAGGGTAATAATGAGTGTACCCTGCTGTCAGCATGAACTGAACAAGCAGATAAAAAACAACGAACTTTCGGCTATAATGGAGCATGGTATCTTAAAAGAGCGTTTTGCCGCTTTGCTGACCGATGGTATAAGGGCGCAGATATTGGAAATAATGGGTTATAAAACCGATGTGATGGAATTTATAGATATGGAGCATACGCCCAAAAATATAATGGTAAGGGCGGTAAAGACAAACAGACCTTTTGATGAAACAAAAAAACAGGCGCTTGAAAAACAGCTTGCGCTTTTTGGTGCCGACCAGTGTTTGTACAGATTATGTTTTGCTTCAAATGGACTTGAAAAGAATGACAAAATATGATATGATATAAGCTGGCTGTATATTGCAGCGGTAATTTTTATACAGATTGGTGGTAAATTTAAATTGAAATTAAGTGACGGCAAAAAAGCCGCATTAAGAAGAAACCGTGATAATTTTATTGAAAAAGGCAGGCCTGCGCGAAAAATCATGCGCGGTGACAGAACTATTGCCGCTGTACTGGTTTTTATGGGCGTTGTAATGGCGCTTTTTATTGCCGTAAAAGCCGTATCACGCGAGGATGTATCTCAGGATATCCCCGAAAACTATTATAAAGTAATGGCAAATTACGAAAATGAGACGGATGATGTGGATGCTGACCCTAACAAGATGGAGGGCATGCCGCAAAGTATGATAAATGAGCCTACACCCGTTTCGTGCTGGGGTGACAGTTTTACTTTGACTGCGGATGAAGGCACTACATCTTATGCAGGTATACTTGCGGGCGAACTTAACCGCACGGTATATAATATCGCCGCCGACAGAGATTCCCTGCTTGGTGTGGCAGGCCGTGAGGGCGGTATCCCGCTTATGGTAACGCCTTTCATTATTCCCGATGACAAAACCCCCGCAGAGATAATTTTAAATAACGAAAACGGAAACAAAACATGGCTTGACCTTTCCAAAAATGCGGGTCTTAATCCGTGTGAGATAGGCGGAGTGGAAGGGATGATCTCCCGTATGAATGACAAATTGTATTTTACACGTTCCGCAAGCGGTGAACGTACCATGATAATGGAGTCCGAACCCGTTATAACAAGAGGTATGAATTTAAGATTAAGTGACATAACTATATTTTTTGTGGGCAGCGATGATATGTTTGCAGACCCCGCAGCGGTCGTTGATACTTACAGAAAAATGGTCGATAATCTTGATGAGGGTAATGAAAAGTATATAATCATGGGACCTGTAAGGGGAGACCTTGCCGTAATGCAGGCGGCGGAAACCGCGCTTGAAGCCGAATTTGGCGAGCATTTTGTAAATATAAGACAGCTGCTTTGCGAAGATGCTCAAAAACAGCATGAGGGACATGAGCTTACACCCGATGATGTAAAAACCGCAAAAACAGGGATCATACCCGAAGCGTATTTTGTCAGCGAGGATTATTTCAGCAGTATAGGTACTTATGCTACGGGTATGATTGCGGCAGAACAGATGAGAAACCTCGGTTTTTTTGATGACGAGGCAACGGAAGAAACTACAAAAGCAGAACAATAAACTTTGAAAGAAGGTTAAATATAATGACAAACAGAGGAAAGTATTACATTACAACGGCTATTGCTTATACATCGGGCAAACCGCATATCGGCAACAGCTATGAGATAGTGCTTGCGGACAGCATCGCCCGTTTTAAAAGACAGCAGGGCTATGAGGTTTTTTTTCAGACAGGCACTGATGAGCATGGTCAGAAAATAGAGCAGAAAGCCGCAGAAGCAGGCATTACACCGAAGCAGTTTGTGGATAATGTAGCGGGTACTATCAAAGGCCTTTGGGATCTTATGGACACATCTTATGACAAGTTTATAAGAACCACGGACGACTACCACGAAAAGCAGATACAAAAGATATTCAAAAAATTATACGAGCAGGGCGATATCTACAAAGGTCATTACGAGGGTCTTTACTGTACGCCTTGTGAAAGTTTCTGGACGGAATCTCAGCTTGTTGACGGCAAGTGCCCCGACTGCGGCCGCGAGGTAAAACCCGCAAAAGAAGAGGCATATTTCCTCAAACTCAGCAAGTATGCGGACAGACTTATCGAGCATATCAACACTCATCCCGAGTTTATACAGCCCGTTTCAAGAAAAAATGAAATGATGAACAATTTTCTTCTTCCGGGGCTTCAGGATCTCTGCGTATCAAGAACTTCGTTCAAGTGGGGTATTCCCGTTGATTTTGACGACAAGCATATCGTTTATGTATGGCTTGATGCCCTTTCAAATTATATCACGGGCGTGGGCTATGATTGTGACGGTAATAACAGCGACCTTTTCAAGAAAATGTGGCCTGCCGATCTGCATCTTATCGGTAAGGATATAATCCGTTTCCATACTATCTACTGGCCCATTATCCTTATGGCGCTCGATCTTCCTCTGCCCAAGCAGGTATTCGGTCATCCCTGGCTTTTACAGGGTGACGGCAAGATGAGCAAGTCAAAGGGCAATGTTTTGTATGCCGATACTTTGGTGGATTTCTTTGGTGTGGATGCCGTAAGATACTTTGTTCTGCACGAAATGCCTTTTGAAAACGACGGTGTTATCTCATGGGAACTTATGATAGAAAGATTTAACTCCGACCTTGCAAATGTGCTTGGCAACTTGGTAAGCCGTACAATTTCAATGAGCAACAAATACTTTGGCGGTGTGGTTGAAAATACGGGTGCCAAAGAGGAAGTTGACGACGACCTTATTTCCGTTGTGACGGCTGCAAAGGGCATTGTGGAAAGTAAAATGGATAAACTTCGTGTTGCCGATGCCATTACCGAGATATTCAATGTATTCAAGCGCTGCAACAAGTATATTGATGAGACTGCTCCGTGGGTGCTTGCAAAGGATGAAGCTAAGAAAGACAGACTTGCACAGGTGCTCTATAACCTTTGCGAGGGTATTTCCGTAGGTGTGAACCTGCTTTCGAGCTTCCTGCCTTCAACTTCCGAGAAAATTCTTGCACAGCTTAACACAGCTGCCCGCGATTTTGATACTCTTGACAAGTTCGGCGAATATCCTTCGGGTAATAAAGTGGTGGAAAAGCCCGAAATTCTTTTCGCGAGAATAGATGCGGACAAGTTTATGGAGAAAGTTGCTGCTTATGAAGCTGCAAATGCTCCTAAAGAAGAGAAGAAAGAAGAAAAGGCGGAGGAAAAGCCCGCCGAATATATTACAATAGACGATTTCTGCAAGGTGCAGATGAAGATAGGCAAAATTCTGGCCTGCGAAAAGGTGGAGGAGAGCAGCAAGCTTTTAAAATCCATGGTCAAGATAGGCAATGAGACCCGCACCATACTTTCGGGCATAGCAAAGTATTTTACACCCGAAGAAATGGTCGGTAAAAAAGTTGTTGTCGTAACCAACCTCGCACCCAGAAAAATGCTTAAAGGCAAGTATACAAGCGAGGGCATGATACTTGCGGCAGAGGATGAAAACGGAACGTTAAGCCTGCTTACCGTTGACGGAAATACCGAGGACGGCGGCAGCGTTTCGTAAAAATATGATCAAAACCAATAAAAAGGAGGACTGACCTATGTTTAAACAGTACGAATTACCATTTGCATCAGATGCTTTAGAGCCGACTATTGATGCGCTGACGGTAGAAACCCACCACGGCAAGCATCATGCGGCTTATACAAAAGCATTTAACGAGCTTGCCGAAAAGGCGGGAATGGCAGATATGCCTGTTGAAGAACTGCTTGCAAACCTTGACAAAGCACCCGAGGAACTTCGCACGGGTTTAAGAAACCAAGGCGGCGGCTACTATAACCATAACCTTTATTTCTCGACTTTATCGCCGAACGGCGGCGGTGTGCCCACGGGCGAACTTGCAAAGAAGATAGACGAAACTTTCGGAAGTTTCGACAGCTTTAAGGAACAGATAAGTAAACTTGCGCTGGGTCAGTTCGGCTCGGGCTGGGCATGGTTAAGTGCTGCGGGGGACGGAAGTCTTGTGCTTAGTGCAACTGCCAATCAGGATAATCCCATAAGTCTCGGCACGGGCAATAAGCCTATTTTCACTATTGATGTCTGGGAACACGCTTATTACCTTAAATATAAAAATCTGCGCGCAAGCTACGTCAGCGAACTTTTTAATATCGTTGACTGGGCTGCGGTAGAAAAACTTTATCTGTCGGCAAAGTGATATAAATGGGCTGTTGCACTTATGGTGTTTCAGCCCAATTTTTTTGCGGTAATTTGAAATTTAGATTACT
>JAEEGL015756597.1_pt1 | contig 18424 bp, 19 predicted proteins | sample 9134231 | NCBI WGS metagenome assembly JAEEGL01 (sample SAMN16246548, study PRJNA631951) | gut metagenome | biome: gut microbiome; feature: rumen; material: fiber-attached | host: Bos | place: Iran: Karaj | collected 2018-10 | reverse complement strand
GAAAAGGGCACGGAGACGTTTGAAAGCGGTGACATGCTTCCGCACACCTATGACCGGCAGGTTGCAACCGACGTCTATAAAGCGAGCGACGCGACCTGCACCGCAAAGGCGACCTATTACTATAGCTGCGTCTGCGGCGAAAAGGGCACGGAGACGTTTGAAAGCGGTGACATGCTTCCGCACACCTATGGCGTGCCCGCGTGGGCCTGGGCGGGCGACCACAGCAGCGCCGCGGCGACCTTCACCTGCCAATGCGGCGACCGGCAGACCGTGACCGACCGCGCCCCCGCCAAAACCGTGGTGCGGCCCGCTGCGGCGACCGAGGATCAGGTTGTGACCTATACCGCAACGGTGCAGTTCGCCGGCGGCACCTACACCGCAAAGGCGGAAAACATCTCCGTTCCGGGCACCGCGACCGGCGCGCCCGCCGAAACCGGCGAGAAGTGTCCTTGGTGCGGCGAGCGCCACGGCAGCTCGTTCGGTGACCGGATCGCTCAATTCTTCCACCGGATCCTCTATGCGCTGGCCCATATGCTCGGCCTGCGATGACAACAAACGGCAACAAAAAAGGACAGCGCTGTGCGGCGCTGTTCCTTTTTTCAAAAGATTAGTTGGCGGGTTTTTGCGTCAGGAGAGCACAACAATCTCGTCGCCGGGGTGTACAAGGCCGCCGACCATGACGCGGGCGAACACGCCCTCCTTCGGCATGATGCACTGGCCGACGAGCTGGCGGATGGCGCAGCCGTCGTGGCACTCCTTGCCGATCTGTGAAATCTCGATGACCGCTTCGTCGCCGATCTGCAGCCTTGTGCCGACCGGCAGCGTGTGCAGAGTGATCCCCTCGGTGGTGATGTTTTCGGCGAACATGCCGTGGCAAAGGCCGTCAGTGCGCATGCCTTTTGCCTTCTCGATGCTCTCTTTGGCCAGCAGGCTGACCTGCCGGTGCCATTTGCCCGCGTGAGCGTCGCCTTCAAAGCCGAAATCGACAATCAGCTTGCCTTCGTCAATCGTCGTTTTCGGCGTGCCCTTTTTTTCGCTGATATTGATGGAAACTACCGTTGCCATAGGTCAACCTCCTGTTCGGTTCAGGCCGTGTGTTGTGGTGATGCTGCCGAACGCGTGGCCGGCAGGCTTTTTTAAAATGATGTCCCGAATGCGTGCGGCAAGCGCCGCTTCGTCTTCCAGATACGCCAGCAGATCGTAGCTGTCGTCAAAGGCGAGGCAGGGCTTGACGCGCCCGTTTGCCAGCAGGCGCACGCGGCTGCACCGGTCGCAGAATTGATGCGTGACGGGGCTGATGAAGCCGATCCGTCCGCGAAAGCCCTCGGCCGTGTAATAGCGCGCGGTGGCGGCCTCCTGGGTTTCCAGCGGCCGCAGGAAGGAAAACTGCCGCAGCAGCTCGTCGCCGGTGACGCGCCGGTCGTTGTCTTCGCCGGCGCCGGAAAACGGCATCAGCTCAATGAAACGCACGTCGATCGGACTGTCCTTCGCCAGCGCGATCAGGTCGCCCGCGCCGTCGTCGTTGACGCCGCGCATCAGAACGGCGTTGATCTTGAGCTGCGTGAGACCCGCCTTTTGCGCCGCGTCGATGCCGCGCAGCACCTTGTCCAGCACATCCGCGCCGGTCAGACGGCGGTAGGTGCTGCCGTCGGTGCTGTCAAGACTGATGTTCACGCTGCGCAGCCCGGCGTCATAGAGCGGCTTTGCATATTGCTCGAGCAGCACGCCGTTGGTCGTGAGTCCGACGGTTTCAACGCCCGGCAGAGCACAGATTGCTTCCACAATCTCGCAAATGTCGCTTCTGACCAGCGGTTCGCCGCCGGTGACGCGCACCTTTTTGACGCCGCAGCAGACAAAGCCGCGCACGAGGGCGGCAATCGTTTTCGGCGGCAGCTCCTGCAGCTTTTTGTCACAATCCGCTTTGCCGCAATAGACGCAGTTGAGGTTGCAGCGCGTGGTGACCGACACCCGCAGATAGTCGATTTCGCGCCCGTAGTTATCTTTCATGATGATAGTCGCTCTTTCCGCCGGTCTTCTTCAGCAGCCGAATCTCTTCGATGACCATGCCGCGGTCAATGGCCTTGCACATGTCATAGATTGTCAGCGCCGCCACGCTCACCGCAGTCAGCGCCTCCATCTCGATGCCGGTTTTGTATGTGCATTTCGCGTCGGCAAGGATCAGAAGGGTGTCCGCGTCCGCCTGTTCAAAGCGGATATCCAGCTTGTCGATGGGAATATTGTGGCAAAGCGGAATCAGCTCCGCCGTGCGTTTGCCGCCCTGAATCCCCGCAATCCGCGCCGCGGCAAGGCCGTCGCCCTTTTTGAGCTGCGAAAGCAGCAGCGCCTGCAGCGTTTCCGGCTGCATACGCAGCTTGCCCATGGCGGCGGCGGTGCGGACGGTTGCGGCTTTTTCGCCGATGTCCACCATGTTCGCTTCGCCTTTTTCGTTGAGATGGGTCAACATATGCTTACTCCTCCATCAGATAGCCGCCCATGGCACGGAGACGTTCCCTGCATGCGTCGGAGCGCAGCACCGCGAAAAACGCCTGCACCATCGGGTCGTCCCGATACTGCTCATCCACCAGAAAGTCATAGACTTCCGTGCAGATGGGGATATAGTCGAGATCATAGATTTTCGCTGCGGAATAAATCCCGAGCCCCGTGTCGGCGTTGCCCGCGGCAATCAGCGCCGCCACCGCCGTGTGGGTGAATTCTTCGTTCTCATAGCCGTCGATCTGCTCCGGCGAAAGGCCGTTCTGCTCCAGCAGATAGTCACACAGAATGCGCGTGCCCGCGCCGCGCTGGCGGTTGACATAGCGCACCCGCGCCACGTCGGCGAAGCAGCGGATGCCGCAGGGGTTGCCCTTCCTGACCATCAGGCCCTGCACGCGGCCGACGCCTTTCATGATTCCTGCGCCGCCGTTTGGAAAGTATTTTTGCACATAGCTTTTGTTGTATTCGCCCGTTTCGGTGTCCAGCAGATGGATGCCGCCGATGTGACAAAGCCCGCTTTGCACCGCGCGAATGGCGCCCATGCTGCCCACATGGGTGGACGAGACGCGGAAGGAGGCGCCGCCTTGGCGCAGCAGATCGGTCACTTCGTCGATCAGCGGGTCATGGCTGCCGGCGACAATCAGCGTTTGCTCCAGTTCCCGCAGCGGACGCAGCAGGCGCACCGTGACGGTTTTGCCCGCCTCGATTCCTTCGGTGTTCTGGTCGATCACCAGAATGCCGTCGGCCTTCGTGAAGCTGCTGATGACGCCCGCACCGCGCGGCAGGGGAGAGACCGACCAGCGGCCGCCGATTTTGCCGAGCGAAACGCGGACATATTCCTGATATTTGAGCGACGACACCAGCTTTTTGGCGAGTGTGCCCTCCACGGTTTCGCGGGCGGGCGCGGCGGCGCCCTGCGCGGCATAGACCAGGTCGCGCACAATTTCGTCCATCACGACAATGGCGGACACCGGGTACCCCGGCAGACCGACAATGGGCTTGCCTCCGGCCTCGCCGAGCACGGCGGGCTTGCCGGGCTTGATGGCGATGCCGTGGACGAGAACCCTGCCGAGCGACGAAATAATGTCAGAGGTATAGTCGTCGCGGCCGGCGGAGGAGCCCGCCGAAACCAGCACGATGTCACAGCGCGAAAGCGCCGCTTCCACGGCCGCACGGATGCGGTCTTTTTTGTCGGGCGTGATGGGGAATACTTCGACTTCTGCCCCCCAGCCTTCCAGCATGCCGCGAAAGACGGTCGAGTTGAATTCGATGATGTCGCCGGGCTTCGGGTCGGCTGTCGGGGCAACGATTTCGTCCCCGGTCGGGATGACGCCGACGAGCGGCTTGCGGAAGACTTCAGCCCCGGTGACGCCGCCCGCCAGCAGCGCGCCGCAGAGCGCGGGCGTCAAAACGGTGCCCGACGGGGCGATCATGTCGCCCATGCAGAGGTCTTCGCCCACCTGGCGCACATTCTGCCAGGGGTGCACGGCGGCGAGAATCTGAAAGCAGCCGTCCGCCGCGTCAATCAGGTCTTCCACCATGATCACGGCGTCGGCGCCGGCCGGCAAAGGATCGCCGGTGTCGACCACGGTATAATCCCCCGGCGTCAGCGTGACGGGGGTATGCTCGCTCGCGCCGAACGTGACGCTTGCTTTTACCGCCACGCCGTCCATGGCGCTCGCGTTGTAGTGGGGGGCGCAGATGTGGGCATAGACCGCCCTTTTCAGCCTGCGTCCGCAGGCGGCCTGTACGGCGACGGTTTCGGTTTTTGGCGCGAAGCCCGCCCTTTTCAGATGCGCCTCAAACAGCGCCTTCGCTTCTGTCAGCGGAATGTTTTCCAGATAACGATGCTCCATAATTACACCTCAAAGACGTCAATTTCACTGCCGCTTTGCAGCCCCTCTGCGTCGCGCGGGATGCAAAGGAAGCCGTCCGCCTGTGTCAGAATCGAGACAATGCCCGATTTGGTGTGCAGTGGTTCGGCTGTGCCGTCCGGCAGCAACCGGACGCAAAGATACTCCTCTCTGCCGTGATTGGAGGGGATGTTGACCGAAAGCCTTGCCCGCCGAACCGGCCGGTCGTCCGGAAGACAAAGCAGTTCGCGCAGCGCTTCGCAGACGATCAGGCGGAACACGAAATAGGCCGCCAGCGGGTGACCGGGCAGGCCGAAAACGGGCTTGCCCTGCGCGGCGCCGAAGATGGTCGGCTTGCCGGGCTTCATGGCGACGCCGTGGAACCGGACTTCGCCGAGCTCTTCCAGAATTGACACGGTCATGTCGCGCGTGCCGGCGGAGGAGCCGCCGGAGATCAGCACCAGATCCGCGGACGCAAGGCAGGCTTCCAAAGCCGCCTTGATCCGTACGCGTTCGTCTTTGACAACGCCGAAGCGCTGCACGCTGCAGCCGAAGCGTTCGGCCGCCGCGGCCAGCAAAAAGCTGTTCACGTCGCGCATCTGGGCGTTCCGGGGGGTACCGGTCACGATTTCGTCGCCGGTGGAGATCACCGCGACGACCGGCTTTTGAAACACCGGCACGTCATAGACACCGAGCGCCGCCAGAACGCCGATCTCGGCCGCGCCGAGCCGGGTGCCTTTTCGGAACGCCGTGCTGCCTGCGCTGATGTCGTCGCCGCGCCTTGTGACGTTTGCGCCGGGCGAGATGCCGGCATAGACCAGACACCCGATCGGATCGTCGTCGGTGTGCTCCACCATGACGACGGCGTCGGCGCCAACAGGCAGCATGCCGCCGGTGGAAATGCGCGCGCACTGTCCGCGCCGCAGCGAAAAACCGGGCGTTTCACCCATGGCGATTTCGCCGACAAGTTCCAGCTCCGCCGGACTCGCCGCGCCGGCGCCGAAGGTGTCGGCCGCACAGACGGCATAGCCGTCCACCGTGGAGCGGTCAAACGGGGGGATCTCCTCGGCGGCAACAAGATCCTGCGCCAAAACGCGGCGCAGCGCCCGCTGCAGGCAGACTGTCTCTGTGCGCGGCGCAAGCCTTGCCGCCCGGTCGCGCACACAGGCAACCGCCTGCGCTTTGGAAATAACACGCAGCATTTGGATTCTCCCTTTCGTGAAGCACAGCGGCAGCGCAAACGGCCTGCCGCGGATTCTTTCTATCTCTTGTTTGCTGGTCGAAGGATCAGGTCGACAGATCGGACCAGCCTTTTCCCTTGAACAGCCGCAGCATCAGCTTTTGCAGGAATCGCAGAATTTTTTGCAGAAAGTCCAAAAACGAGGTTTTCGTTTCCGCTTTCGCGTCGGGCGTTGCGTCGGAACCCGCGCTGGTGACAGCGTTCACTGCCGCGTCCAGCCGGTCGCAAACGGCGTTGAATTCTTCCGTCGGCATCACCGTCGATTGCGCGGCGGCTTTTCCCTGCGCCAAAGCGGCGGCAAGCTCCGCCCTTTGCGCGTCGCTCGCGCCGGACAGATCGACCGCTTCTGCGCGCGCGATCGCGTGCTGCAGCGTGGTGCTGTTGCGCCCGAAATTGAATTGCGGGAACGCCGGATCGCTGTAGATGTCCATAAACGCGTTGTCATACAGAATGCGGGTCGCGAGGGCGATGATGACGCCGTTGCGGGCGGTCGCCTCGTGGTGCTGGTCTTTGAAATAGAACGTTGTTTCGCACAGCAGCCCCGCAGACGCGTCGACGATGCGGCCGCTGTCGATATGGTTGTGGGTCGGGTCGGTGCACCAGGTGTTCGCCTGCACATAGTTGCCGGGGAGCGTTTCACCGACAGGCGCGCTGACCGCGCCCAGCGAAGTGGAATCCAGATCGATCACGCCGTCGGCGTTGACCTTGTTCCAGCAATCGCAGATGGGATATAGACTTTGGTTGTAGTCCGCAATATCAAAGAACTCGACGCCGTCCGCTTTGGCGTCCAGAATATTTTGATTGTAATTGCACTGCGCCTGATAGAACCAGTCGGTTTGGCGGCGGATCTCTGCGTTGTCGTCGTCCATCAGGTACATCTCGCGCAGCGCGGGATAATCGCCCGAGGGCAGCAGCGCCCACAGGCAGGTGGAGTATTCCAGATAGTCTTCCACCAACTTGTGCGCGGCTGTGTCCAAAATGTTGTTGACGTCCGCGTTCGGCAAAATGCGCAGCAGCAGCGGGATCAGATAGCCGAGCCAGTCCTCTTCGAGCAGAGAGGGGAACATGTAGCCGTACAGCGCGTCGTCGTCATCGAGCAGACCGTAGCGGTAAATGTCGCCGAGCAGCGCCGTGCCGTCCGCAGCCGGCACGATCAGGCAAACGCGGTTCACATCGTCGGACAGCTTGCGTCCCTTGTCTTTGTAGATTTGCATCAGCGCGCCGAAGAGCGACCCGCCCTGGCTGACCGGCGCAAGGTTGACGGTCGTGCCGCCGTGCTCCGCCTTCGCGGTTTGGATCAGGTCATACAGCTCGGCCGCGATTTCAGAAACGTTGCCCAAAGAGGCATAGGAGAAGAAATAGAGGTTTTCCAAACCGGCGCGGTTGGCGTAATCCACCAAAGGGATTGCGTCGAGCGCCCAGGCGCGGTCGTGCGCCGAAAGGTCGGCGAGGTTCGTATTGTACTTCGTCGCCTGAATGTTCTTGATGAAATGGCCGTTTTCGTCGCATTTGATATTGCCCGCCAGCGCTTCGCCGAGCACGGACGCCACCGCTTCGGCGGCCGCGTTTTCTTTGTCGCTTTGTTTCACAAGCAGGGTACCCACAGGCAGCAGAGCTTCCAGCAGCGCGGTCTTCACTATGTCGTCGGTGCTCTCCATGAAAAACGGCGCCCGATACGGCTCGCCCTTGCTGTTGCGCTTTTCGGTCCCGTCGTCGTTCAGATACTTGACTTCGGATTGAAAGACGCCGGGAATCACCACAGCCGGATGGATCACGTTGTCCGAAGCGGCGGCAGACGCGGGCGCAGCCAAAGCGCACAGCAGACAAAGTGATAATAGCAGCGCAAAAACAGTTCGTTTCATAAAGAGCAGTCCTTTCGTTTTGGGTGTCATATCGGACGATACTGCAAGTTGTTATCCGTTTTCAAGTTTAAAGCGGCGTGTCGGTCAGATCCTCCATCCCGCAATGAATTGTTTTGTCCAATCGGACGCGGGAGCCGTCAGAATTGTCCGCGGGTCGCCGTCCGCTTCGGGCTTGCCGTTGTTCATAATCAAGAGCCGTTTTGCGCTTTGCAGCGCCACAGCAGGGGCGTGCGTGCTGAGCACAACGGTGCAGCCCGTTTTTTCATGATAGGCGTGCAGCAGCTCCAGCAGCAGCGCCGTTCCCTGCGCGTCGCAGGCGCTGGTCGGCTCGTCCAGCAACAGCAGTCTGCACGGCCGCAGCAGCAGACGGCAAAACGACAGCCGCTGCAGTTCGCCGCCGGAGAGCGAAGCCGCTTTTTTGTCGGCGAACGGCAAAAGCTGCGCCTGTTCCAACAGGGAAAGCGCTTCGTCCTTTTGCCCCGCTGTGCCGAGCAGCATGTTTTGCAGCACCGTGCCGCGGAAGGCATAGGTGCGCTGGGGCAGATACAGGATCGGCTCTGCCGTCTGTACCGTGCCCGCCGTGGGGCGCAGTTGACCCGCAAGGATGCGCAAAAGGGTCGTTTTGCCGCAGCCGTTGGCGCCGGCCAGCGCCAGTGTTTCACCCTGAGAAAGCGACAGCGCGTCAAGCGAGAGCACCGTGCGCTCCCGGTAAACCTTTGTCAGGCCGCACAGTTCAATCATCGCGCGTCTCCTCCTTCACAATCCACGCCGCGGCCACGTTGACCGCGAACGCAATCAGCAGCAAGATACAGCCCAGCGCCAGCGCAAAGCTGAAATTACCCTTGTTCGTTTCCAGCATGATGGCCGTGGTCATCACGCGGGTCTTCCATTGGATGTTGCCGCCGACGATGCTGACCGCGCCGACCTCCGCAATGGAGCGCCCGAAGGCGTTGAGCACCACCGACAGCAGCGACGCACGGCTTTCGGACAAACAAAGGAACAGAACTCTCCTGCGGGAGAGCCCCATTCCTTTTGCGGTTTCAATCATCGGCTTTGCGCCTTTTTCAAGGAAGGACGCGGTCAGTCCCGTCACAACGGGGATGATCAACAGACATTGGGCAATCACCATCACGCGCACCGTGAACAGCAGATTGAGTCTGCCGAACGGGCCGTAATGGGTAAAGAGCGCATACACAAGCAGTCCTGCCACCACCGGCGGCAAGCCCATGAGCGTATGAATCATCCGTTTCAGAAATGCTTTTCCGCGAAACTGCCGCGTGCCGATCAGCGTGCCGAGCGGAAGGCCGATCAGACACGAGACCGTCGTGCTGAAAAACGACATCCGCAGCGTGACGCCGAGGATCTGCAGCAGCTCCTTATCCAGCGAAAAGAGCAGATCAAATGCCTGCCGGAACGCGTCCATGCGGTTTATTTATCAAGCAGATAGAACAGGGAAACGCCGTACTGCTCTTTGCCGTATTCCGCGATCAGCGCGCTTGCCTCGTCGGAAAGCATCCAGTCAATGAATGCCTTTGCGCCTTCCACGTTGACGCCGTCGATCTTGTCGGGATTGACGGCAATGAGCGAATAGGTATTCTTCATATCATCGCCCTTTTCCAGCAGCAGCGCAAGGTTCAGTTCCTTTTCCATCGACAGGAAGGTCGCCTTGTCGGTCAGGCAATAGGCCTGCTGTTCGCTTGCCATGGTGAGGCAGGCGCCCATGCCCTGGCCCGCGCTGACGTACCATTCGTCCTTTTCCGCGTCGGGCGCGTTGTCGCCCCAGATTTTCAGTTCGGCCTTATGGGTGCCGCTTTCGTCGCCGCGCGAAATGAACTTGCTGCCGCTTTCGCGGATCTTCGCAAACGCGGAGGCCGCGTCTTCACAGGCGGCAATGCCCGCCGGGTCGTCCTTCGGGCCGACGATGACGAAGAAGTTATACATGAACGGCAGACGCTCCACGCCGTAGCCGCCCGCGATGAATTCCTCCTCCGAAGCCTTCGCGTGCACAAGAATCAGATCAGCGTTGCCGTCGACAGCCTTTTGAATCGCGGCGCCGGTGCCGGCGGACTGGATCTCGAGCTTATAGCCGGTCTTGCCTTCAAATACGGGCTGCAGATAGGGCAGCAGGCCGGAATCGTTCACGCTGGTGGTGGTGGAAATGCGGATGACGGGGTTCTCGGGCGCTTCGGCCGGCGTTTTTGCGCCGCAGGCCGCAAGCGACAGAACGAGCAGGGCTGCCATGAGAATGGCCAACAGTTTTTTCATGATCCAAAACTCCTTTTCAAACACGGAAGGCAAGACGGTTTCCGGTCTTACCCTGCGCCGGGAACCGCTAAGGCGGTTCGTGGTTTTCGGCGGTCGTCCTGCGGTGCATGCGCAAAGCGTTTAGCGTCCGCAGGATCGGATGGGATCAGGCTGATACTCAGCAGCTTCAGTATAGCACGTTTTTTGCCGGAAGAAAAGGGGTTTCTATAAAATATAATAAAAAAGTGCTTGCTTTTGCAGTCATAATTGTGTATGATATACATGTACTACTGTAAGGGAAGATGTAAACATGAAATTCGGAATTGTCTGTGTCAGCGACCGCTGCAGCGCCGGCCTGTGTGAAGACCAAAGCGGAAAAGTCATGGCGGAGCTGCTCGAGCCGCTGTCGGATGAAACGGTCTATCGGCTTGTGCCGGACGAGCGCGCGCAGATCGAAGCCGTGCTTCGGGCCCTTGCCGACGAAGAAAAGGCCGACGTGGTCTTCACCACGGGCGGCACCGGCTTTGCCCCGCGGGACGTGACGCCGGAGGCAACCATGGCCGTGCTTGACCGCAAAGCGCCCGGCATCAGCGAGGCAATCCGTCAACGGAGCCTTGCCGTGACGCCCAACGCGATGCTCTCGCGCGCCGTCTCGGGCATCCGCGGCAAAACGCTGATCGTCAATCTGCCCGGCAGTCCCAAGGCGGTGAGGGAATCGCTGGAAATTGTGCTGCCCGTGCTGCCCCACGCGGTGGAAACGCTTTCGGGCAATACCCAGAGCTGCGGAGGAAACTACGGAACATGAGCTTGAAAGCGGATCTTCAGGGCTTTGACATTTCAAAAAACAGCGCCGTCATCGTCGGCTGCGGCGGTCTCGGCACGAACGCCGCCGTCCATCTTGCGGGCGCGGGTATCGGACGGCTGCTTCTCGTGGATTATGACACGGTGGAAGCGCGGAACCTGAACCGGCAGTTCTTCTATACAAAAGACGACATCGGCAAACCCAAAAGCCGCCTTCTGGCTGAACGGCTGCGCGCTTATGCGCCGGAAACCGACATCGGCTGTTGCGTCGGAGCGTTTGACGCGGAATCCTCCGCGGGCTTCGACATCATCGTTATCGCCGTTGACAATATCAGAACCAGAAAAGAAGTCAATGCTTTTTGCAAACAGAGCAAAACGCCCTGTGTCAACGGCAGTATCAACGGCTTTTTCGGCACCGCCTATCTTTTCGTCCCGGGCAAAACGCCGGATCTCGAAGCCGCGGGCTGTCTGGTTGAGCCGCCGCAAAAGCCCCTTTCGCCGAGCGTGACCGCCGCAATCATCGGCGCCGCCGAGGCGAAGCTTGCAACAGACTTCTTTTTGAACGACACCCAAAGCGCAGGCGTGCTTTATATTTATGACAACAATGAGATTCATGCGTTACCCATAAAGGAGGGATCCACTTGACCGAATATTGCGGATACATGGGCAAGGTGCTTTTCGTTGATTTGACGGATCGAACCTGGCGGGAGTTCCCGTGGACAGACAAGGACAGAGAACGCACCCTCGGCGGAAAGATCATGGCGGCGGACATTCTGCTGCATCATATCACGCCGGAGATGAAGGCCTTTGACGCCGATAACTGGCTTGTCGTTTCGACGGGCCCGCTCACCGGCTGCGGCTGTCCCAATACCTCGCGCTTCAACATCTCCACGATTTCACCGCTGACCAACATTCTCACGTCCTCAAACTGCGGCGGCGATTTCGGGCTTTCGCTCAAGCGCGCGGGATATGACGCCGTCATCTTCTCGGGCAAAAGCGAACAGCCGGTCACCGTCCACATTGAGGAGGACGCCGTCACCTTTGAAAGCGCAGAAGCCCTCTGGGGCCTCACCACGGGTGAAGCCCAGGAAAAGCTGCTCGACTATCCCGGCAGACTCGTGATCGGCCCCGCGGGCGAAAACAAGGTGCTTTACGCCTGCGTCTTTTCCAACGAACGGACCGCCGGCCGCGGCGGCGTGGGCGCCGTTTTCGGCGATAAAAAGCTGAAGGCCGTCACCGCGAGGGGCACAAAGCTGCCGAAGATCTTCAACGAAGAAAAGCTCCGGGAGCTCAATATCAAGTGGACGAAGTTGCTGCACACCCATCCTCTGACGGGCCGGCAGCTGCCGAAGCTGGGCAGCGCGGGGCTCGTTGCGCCCATGCAGGCGCACTCCATCCTTGCCACGAAGAACTTTTCCGCCGGCCGGTTCGACGGCTTTGAAAAGATCTCGGGCGAAGAGCTCGCCGAAAACCACCTGGTTTCCAACGGCGCCTGCACGGGCTGCGTCATCCGCTGCGCCAGGCGCGTCATGGTTGACGGCAAGGTGGTCAAGGGCCCCGAGCTGGAAACGCTGGGCCTTTTGGGCGCGAACATCCTCAATGACGACATTGAAAAGATTCTCAAATGGAACTATGAGCTGGATGAACTCGGTATGGATTCGATCTCCTGCGCCGGCTCGGTCGCGTTTGCAATGGAGCTTGCCGAAAAGGGCATCCACGACTTCGGCATCCACTTCGGTGAAACGGACAATCTTTCCAGGATGTTCGAGGACATCGCTTACCGCAGGGGCGAAGGCAACGAGCTTGCCGACGGCACCAAGCGCATGAGCGACAAATTCGGCGGCAAGGAGTTCGCAATCAACGCCAAGGGCATGGAGCTTGCGGCCTATGAGCCGCGCCACGCCGTGGGTCAGGGCCTCGGCTACGCAACCTCCAACCGCGGCGGCTGCCACCTCAACGCCGGCTACATGGTCGTTGTGGAGGGCCTCGGCCTCGACGTCAATTCCCTGACGCCGCACGGCAAGGCCGCAATCGCCATCATGTTCCAAAACCTGATGGAATCGGTTTCCGCCGGCGGCAGCTGCATGTTCACCAGCTATGCCGTGCTTCCGGGCTTCCTGATCGGTAAGCCGAACATGCTTTTGACCAAGGTCGTCCTCGCGGCGTTCCCCTATGTCGGCCCGGTGGTCAATCTGCTCAGCCACTTCACTAAGGTGCCGCAGCTGAATATTCCGCTCCTGCCCCACGCGATCGCCGTCAAGCACGCGACGGGTATGAAGTCCAACATGGCGAAGTACCTCACCTGGGGCGCCTACGGCTGGAACGCGGAACGGATCTCCAACGTCATCCTCGGCCAGAAGGCGGGCGCGGATCAGCTGCCCAAGCGCCTGACGGACGAGCTGCAGGATCCGAACAACCCCAAAACAAAGGTGCCGCTTGAACAGATGAAGAAAGTTTTCTACAGAGCGAGAGGCTGGAAGGACGGTATTCCCACCTGGCACAGGCTGAAAACGCTCGGCATCGTTCTGGACAAAAAGTACTATGATGAAGCCGTGGCGCGTGCCATGCGCAAAGAGTGAGGAGGAATCCAGGATGGCAAAGGTTAAAGTCAAGCTGTTCGGCGTCTACAGAGTCGATACCCATCTTTCGGATCTGGAGCTCGAAGGCGAACGCCTTTCGGATCTGCTCGGGAAGCTGAACGAAATTGCTGTCGGTGAGCACAAGAGCAGTCTCGCCTTCACCGACGCGACCGTTTTCATCAACGGCGAGCACTGCAAGAAGAAAAAGCAAAAACTGGCGGACGGCGACGAGCTCTGGCTGCTTTCGCCCGCCTCGGGAGGTTGAGTATGGCTTTCAGAATCGATGAAGCAAGATGCGTCGGCTGCGGCGGCTGCGCATTCACCTGCCTGTTCGGCGCGATCTCGCCGGCCAACGACGACGCTTCGCTCTATGTGATCGACGACACAAAATGCATTGAGTGCTCTCAGTGTTCGCACGTTTGCCCGAACGGCGCAATCTCCGCACCGGAAGGCTGGAAGAAAATCAAAAGAGTCTTTATTGTCCCGGAAAAATGCAAGGGCTGTTCGCTTTGCAGCCGCGTCTGCAAGGCAAAGGCGCCGTCCGGAAAGATTAAGGAGCCGTTTGCGATCAATCAGGACAAGTGCTTCCAATGCGGTCTGTGCGCGTCGAAATGCAAATTTGACGCGATTGCAGTGGAGTACGCGGACGCATAAAACCGAAAAAACGACGAAGAAAAAGACTGTTGCGTCCCGCGCAGCAGTCTTTCTGAATGTGCTTATGTCTCTGCTTATTTAATCGTGTATCGCATAATCTCCGGGTGACACAGCGTGCCGCGCTTGCCGCAGGAGGTGCAGTAGACGGCGATGTTCGGCGCCGTGTCCCAATCCATCTTCTCCCAGCCGCAGTGCAGATAATAGGCCGGCTCCTTGGCGCAGGCCCAAAGCTCCTTGACGCCGCATTTTTTCGCCTCGGCAAACACCACGTTTTGCATCACCTTGCCGAAGCCCGTGCGGTGCAGGTCGCTGCGCACGGCGATATCGCCCAGAGAATAGACTCCGTCGCGGACCTCGAACGTGGCGGCTGCCATCAGCGCTCCCGTTTCCGGGTCATCCATCCGCCACATTTTGAGCACGCGCTCCGGTACGCGGTCTTCGATTGCGACGCCCATGCCGCTTTCGTGAAAGAGGGTGGAGAGGGCAAGAAAGTCGTCGGTTTCCCGGATGATGTAGTTTTCCATATTTTATTGATCCTTTCTGTTGATCCTGTGCGTTGGACGGCCCGGCCGCTTCAAAGCAAATCCGTCAGTTTTTTATTGTAAAAGAAGCTGTGTACCAGCGCGTCGTATTCGCGCCAGAGGGGGAGCGTTTTGCACCCGCCGGCCCGCGGACAGACCTCGGCGTCGGCGGAAAGACAGGCGACGGCCGAAAGGGGCCCTTCCGTCAGTTCGATAATCTCGCCGACCGAAAAGTCCTCCGGCGCGCGGCAAAGCTGATATCCGCCGCCCTTGCCGCTGGCGCCCTTGATGAGCTTGCCTTTGACAAGATCCTTGACGATAATCTCCAAATACTTTTTGGAGATCTCCTGCCGTTCGGCAATATCCTTGAGCGGCACCGGACCGCCGGAGCCGTGTTCGGCAAGATCAAGCATCACGCGCAGCGCGTAGCGCCCTTTGGTGGAGATCATGACGTCCGCCTCCTCTCCCGCTTTTGCATAGTATACCACAAGGCAAAAGGGGAATCAAGCGTTCTGGGCAAAATAAAAATGGAAAAAATCATTAAAACCTATTGACATAGTAGGCAAAAGGTAGTATAATGCAAAAAAGCTTCGGAAGGGGGAATGGCGCATGATTTACGCCGACAACGCAGCAACCACCAAAATGAGCAAAACGGCGATCGACGCCATGCTGCCCTATCTTGACCGATGCTTCGGCAATCCGTCCAGCCTTTACCTGCACGGACAGAAGGCGAAGGAAGCGCTGGAACTCGCGCGGCACACCGTGGCCCGCTGCATCGGCGCCGAACCGCGCGAGATCTTGTTCACCTCCGGCGGCTCCGAGGCAGACAATCAGGCGATTCTTTCAGCGGCGCATTTCGGCGCTGCCAAAGGCAAGCACCATATTGTTTCCGACACGATTGAGCACCACGCGGTGCTGCATACGCTGAAGAAGCTGGAAAAAGAGGGCTTCGAGGTCACCTATCTCCCCGCGCACGAAAACGGCATTATCCGCCCGGCGGAGCTGGAAGAAGCTTTGCGCGACGACACCTGCCTCGTTACGATTATGACCGCCAACAACGAGATCGGCACGATTCAGCCGATCCGCACGCTCGGCGGAATCTGTCGGAAGCACGGTGTGCCGTTCCATACCGATGCGGTGCAGGCGGTCGGCCATATCCCGGTCAACGTCAAAGAGGACAACATCGACCTGCTTTCCGCCTCGGCCCATAAATTCCACGGGCCGAAGGGCGTGGGCTTTCTCTATGCAAAGCGCGGCGTCCGGCTGCAAAGCCTGATCGAGGGCGGCGCCCAGGAGCGCGGCCTGCGTGCGGGGACGGAAAACGTCGGCGGCATCGTCGCCATGGCGGCGGCGCTGGAGGAGGCTGTCTGCGGCCAGGAAGAGACGATGGAGCGTCTGACCCGGCTGCGCGACCGGCTGATTGCGGGCCTTTCCGAAATTCCCCACAGCGTGCTTAACGGCGACGCGGCGCGGCGTCTGCCGGGCAACGTCAACTTCTGTTTTGAGGGGATCGAGGGCGAATCGCTGCTGCTGTTGCTCGACGACAAGGGGATCTGTGCCTCGTCCGGCTCGGCCTGTACCTCCGGCTCGCTCGACCCGAGCCATGTGCTGCTGGCCATCGGCCGGGTGCACGACGTCGCCCACGGCTCGCTGCGGCTCACGCTCGGCGAGGACGCGACCGAAGAAGATGTGGACACGATTATCGACGCCGTCAAAGCGGTGGTGGCGCACCTCAGATCCTTCTCGCCGGTCTGGCGCGACCTTTGCGAAGGAAAAACCCCGTTTATCCTGTAAGGAGGGAACCCCATGGCACTCTACAGCGAAAAAGTGATGGATCATTTCCGCAATCCGCGCAATCTCGGCGTGCTTGAGGACGCGAACGGCGTCGGCACGGTCGGCAACGCGAAATGCGGGGACATCATGAAGATGTATCTCAAAATCGAAAACGACGTCATCGTGGACGTGAAATTTGAAACCTTCGGCTGCGGCAGCGCGATTGCATCCAGCTCCATGGCGACCGAGCTGATTAAGGGCAAGCCGATCTCCGAGGCGCTGCAGCTGACCAACAAGGCGGTTACCGAAGCGCTTGACGGTCTGCCGCCCCACAAGATCCACTGCTCCGTTCTGGCGGAGGAAGCCATCCGCGCCGCGCTGGCGGACTATGAGCAGCGCAAACAAGCCGATTAAAGGAGCCAACCCATGAAACTGATCTTTATCCGTCTGCTGCGTCAGAACTACCGCTTCGGGCGAATGTGTTCCTCTTCCTGCTGACCAAAAAAATCTAAAATCAGAAAGAGGTATTATCATGAGCAACTACCGTTTTGAAACAAAGCAGCTTCACGTCGGCCAGGAACAGGCCGACCCGGCGACCGATTCCCGTGCGGTGCCGATCTATCAGACCACCAGCTATGTCTTTCACAATTCCGAACACGCTGCGGCCCGCTTCGGGCTGGCCGACGCCGGCAACATCTACGGCCGGCTGACCAACTCCACGCAGAATGTGCTTGAACGGCGCATCGCGGCGCTGGAGGGCGGAACGGCGGCGCTTGCGGTCGCGTCCGGCGCGGCGGCAATCAGCTATACCATCGAAGCCCTTGCGGCATCCGGCGGCCACATTGTGGCCCAAAGCTCGATCTACGGCGGCTCCTTCAACCTGCTGGCGCATACGCTTCCGCTGTACAATATCGAAACCACCTTTGTGAATATCCATGACCTCGACGCGGTCAAAGCTGCGTTCCGCGAGAACACGAAAGCGATTTTCATTGAAACGCTCGGTAACCCGAACAGCGATATCCCCGACATCGACGCCCTTGCGGCAATCGCCCATGAAAACGGCGTGCCGCTGGTGATCGACAATACCTTCGGCACCCCGTATCTGATCCGTCCCATTGAGCACGGCGCTGACATCGTGGTACATTCCGCCACGAAATTTCTCGGCGGCCACGGTACCACCCTCGGCGGCGTGATTGTGGATTCCGGCAAGTTCGACTGGTCGCCTGAACGTTACCCGAACATTGCCGCGCCGAATCCGAGCTACCACGGCGTTTCGTTCACCGCGGCGGCGGGCCCGGCGGCCTTTGTCACCTATATCCGCGCAATATTGCTGCGCGACACGGGCGCGGCCATCTCGCCGTTCAATGCGTTTTTGCTGCTGCAGGGCGTGGAGACGCTTTCGCTGCGGCTGGAGCGCCACGCGGAGAACACGAAGAAGGTCGTGGAGTACCTTGCAAACCATCCGCTGGTCGAAAAGGTCAACCATCCCTCGCTGCCCGACCATCCGCAGCACGCGCTGTATGAGAAATACTTCCCCAACGGCGGCGGCTCCATCTTTACGTTCGATATCAGGGGCGGCCGGGAAGAAGCGTGGAAGTTCATCGACGCGCTGAAAATCTTTTCACTGCTGGCCAATGTCGCCGACGTGAAGAGTCTGGTGATCCACCCGGCGTCCACGACCCATTCCCAGCTTTCCAAGGAGGAGCTGGAAGCGCAGAATATCTTTGAAAACACCATCCGTCTTTCCATCGGCACGGAGCATATCGACGACATCCTTGCCGATCTTGCCGCAGGCTTTGCGGCCATTCAATAACAGGAGGAATCAATCATGGCAAACATCTACAAAGGCACACTCGGACTGATCGGCAACACCCCGCTGGTGGAAATTGCCAACATCGAAAAAAAGCAAAACCTCGGCGCGACCGTGCTGGTCAAGCTCGAATACTTCAATCCCGCCGGCTCGGTCAAGGACCGTATCGCCAAGGCGATGATTGAAGACGCGGAGGAGAAAGGCCTTCTGAAGCCCGGCTCCGTGATTATTGAGCCGACAAGCGGCAACACCGGCATCGGCCTTGCCGCCATCGCCGCCGCCAAGGGCTACCGCATCATCCTGACCATGCCCGAAACCATGAGCGTGGAGCGCCGCAACATTCTCAAAGCCTACGGCGCCGAACTGGTGCTGACCGAAGGCAGCAAGGGCATGAAGGGCGCCATCGAAAAGGCGGCGCTGCTCTCCGAAACGATTCCCGACAGCTTTATCCCCGGCCAGTTCGTCAACCCGGCCAACCCCGCCGTTCACAAGGCCACCACCGGCCCGGAGATTTGGCGGGACACCGACGGCGCCGTGGACATTTTCGTGGCCGGCGTGGGCACCGGCGGCACCATCACGGGCGTGGGCCAGTAT
>JAEEGL012814773.1_pt1 | contig 18424 bp, 17 predicted proteins | sample 9134231 | NCBI WGS metagenome assembly JAEEGL01 (sample SAMN16246548, study PRJNA631951) | gut metagenome | biome: gut microbiome; feature: rumen; material: fiber-attached | host: Bos | place: Iran: Karaj | collected 2018-10 | reverse complement strand
CTATGCCTGGGACGTAGTCAATGAAGCGGCCGCAGATGATGGGGGAATGAGAGACTGTTACTGGAAGCAGACAATTGGTGACGACTACGTTGAGAAGGCATTTGAATTCGCAAGAAAGCACGGCCCTTCGGGTGTCCAGCTCTTCTACAATGATTACAATGAGTACCAGACATCCAAGCAGGAGGACATCCTCAAGATGCTGAAGCCCATCGCGGATGCAGGCAACATCGACGGTATGGGCATGCAGAGCCACATCAGTTCGGGAATGAATGTTGACAACTACATCGCAGCTGCAAAGAGATATGCAGACGAGCTCGGTGTCATCATCCACATCACTGAGCTTGACGTTCAGGCACCCAAGTCGCTCAACTCCATGTACGATCAGGGTGTTTACATGAAGAAACTCTTCACGGCTATCATCGAAGCAGACAAGGCAGGCGTTCCGATCGAGTGCGTAACTGTCTGGGGCTTAACAGATGACATGAGCTGGAAGTCCGCTACAAAACCTTTGCTCTTCTACGGCAACCTCTCACCCAAGCCCGCTTATGAAGGCGTTATGTGCGCAGTAAACGGTGGTGATGTCGCTAAGCCGGCCGACTATGTAGAGCCCGTAACCGATACGACACCTTTCGTTGAGGATTACGAAGACCAGAAGTTCATCGGCGGTCCGAGATACAGCTCCGTACAGACTATCGTTGAAGGCGGATACAACAGTAACTACTGCCTTAAGAATACTGAAGGCTACGCTGAGTACGACGGATATTCCATCGACGTATCCCAGTATGCGGGACACGTTATCCACGTAAGCTTCGCGATCAAGTCCAAGGCTCCTTCCTGCAAGTGCACGGCTGATATCGACGGCGTATGGCCTAACATCGCCGAAGTTCAGACCGGTAATCCTGACGAGTGGGTACTGGGTGAAGGCGATTTTGAGATCGAACCGGACATGACAAGCCTCACGATCTATTTCGAGAGCACCGACATGAGCCCGTTCTTCCTCGACAACGTCGAGATCAAGGCAATGAATTAAGTTGATTCATAACTGATTCTCTATACAGGGGCTGTCTTCCTTGTGAAGGCAGCCTCTGTTGTTTTTGGGGATTGTGTGACGGAAACCGGTCTGCAGTATCAGCAACTCTGCCGATTTACAATTTTATCGAAAAACAATAAAAAGTGATTGAAAAACAATATACCGCATGCTAATATAATCTCAGCCATGGTAATTTTCCACAGGAGAACGAAGAGATGAAAAGAAGGTTTCCCACAGGCTTAAAGGTCTTTCTGATAATAGCATCGGTAGTCGTATCGATCTGGGCTTTCTGGCTCATCAGTATCGGCAGGGCTCTATCCTGGGACGTTCACGAGAACCTGACCGCCGAACAGAAGATCGATTACAGCAAGAGGGCCATGATGCCAGGGCTGGCGGACTGCGTTGAGCGCTATGGCGTAAGAGGCCTGATGGATGCGGAATACATGATTGAGACCTACAGATATGACAGCGTCGATGCCATGTGTGACGCCCTGCCCAAAGGCAGCAGGGAAGGTATCGAGAACACCCTTGCGAACGTCACGCCCACCGATTCCAAAGACATCAAGGGCAAGCGCGTAAAGCTCTATCACATAGAGTACGGCCTGCCCCTGCTTCCTGATGATCAGGTGGAAGATGAATATTATGTTTATACCTATAATGCCTTCCAGCACTACTACATCTACGAGTACGGGGACGGCACATACCGTTTCGCGGCTGACGTGGCAACGTGTTAGGCGGATGGAAGTCTTTTCCGGGCTTCAGCGAAAAGCATTACCGCAGCAACTATGATCACCGGCAGGCATCCTAAAAGGCCGAAGCAGTTAGGTCCCAGGATAGAAAGATGTGTGTTTCCGCTCTTAAGCATGAACATGAGCGGTATTGCCGATGCGTTCATTGCGGCATGCATGAGCGAAGGGATCCAGATGCATCCTGTCTTCTCATAAACATAGTCGATGATGATGCCGAAAGCGCAAAGGGATACGCAGATCATGACAGGGCCGAGTACAGGCTTTCCGAAGTAATCACCCTCATAGAAATAGTTTCCGAGGATGACCAGAGGCCAGTGCCAGATGCCCCAGAGCGCGCCGCCGGCGAGCTTTCCGAAGACGGGGCCGAGCTTTTTCTTAAGGTAAGGATACATGACGCCTCTCCAGCCTGCCTCCTCGCCGAGGCTCGGAAGGATCTGTGAGATGGGGAGGAATGTCAGGGACATCACAGTCATCGTGATGAGGACTGCATAAGGATTGACCGAAGTCTGGTTAAAGAGGGCTGCCGTTTCGGCGGGGACCATGGAAAGGTATGCGTCCAGACTGACCTCAAAAGCGTCACGGTTAAGAATGAAGAAGACAGCCGCGCCGATCCAGCTCAAGAGCTGGGGACCGGTCAGGGAAACGATCAGGTGCTTGAAAGAGAACTTCGGCTTCCAGCCGAGCTTCTTGAAGGGAAGGCCTGATACCGCCACCGCGATCATGGGGATGAATATAGCTATGAACCTGAAAAGGAACAGGCAGAGCAGTATGTTGCCGCTCTTATATACGAGCCCTGCAATCGATAAAGGTACATATGCCGCCAGAAATGCGACTGTCATAAATACACCGAACTTTTTGTCCGTTATCTCATTAGTGTTTATCATGTTGTACTCCTGTGATTACTTGTCTGATTTACCGAACTTGGAGCGCTTCCATTCGCTGATCTTCGCGAAATGTTTGTCGGTTACGAATATTCCCAGTATCAGTGCGCCGAACATTATTCCGAGGCTCATGCCTGTGATAAAGTCCAGAAACGGATTGGTCACTTCCGGTCCGAAGAACAGCCCTGCTATATAGAGCGCTCCGCATACCGTCGCGCAGATAAACAGTATCTGCATTCTTTTCATTACTTTTTTCATGTTGTCGTCAGTATAATCTGCCGCCATGAGCATTGTTTCCTTGAGATCTTTGTCCACTGTCTCGTCCTTCCTTTCGCCGTTAAAGATTTCTCTCATGTCGACGTCGTAAAGATCTGCCAGCTCGACCAGGATCGAGAGATCGGGGAGGTTGCTTCCCGTCTCCCATCTTGAGACTGTCCTTCTGGAGACATTCATCTTATCTGCGAGTTCTTCCTGTGTGAGCTTTTTGTCTTTGCGGAGTGTCTTGAGAAATTCGCCGATCTTCTGCTGGTCCATTGAAGTCTGCCTCCTCGGGGTAATGGTAAAATCCATTATATCATTGACCTGAAAGCGGACCTTCAGCTGAAAATTTATTCATTTGCTTTTCTGTTTTTTCTTACGAGGTAAATTACATTGATTACTCCTGAGAGCGCCGTGCAGGCGAGAGCGCATGTAAGGGGAAGATTGGACTGGATATTTCCGAACATAGAGATCAGAAGAAGTGTAATTGCGGAAATACCTAAAATTGCTTCAATTACCATAAGAATCCTGTTTGTCATTTTGAGTTTCTCCTCTCGGTTTGTGATAGCCCGATGATAGCTTTGACCCGGGGCGGAATAAAGGACACAAAACGTCTCAAACCCGCTGTTTTCGCGGATGAGACATGGTATGTCCCATGATTTTTACGTCATGGATCATGGTATTTTGATATATTTCCGCAAATCGGTTATTGTAATATTTATATATTAAATTTATGGGGTCACTAGACTATACGGGGGTGGGAATAATGGATCTTCTTTTCAAGACAGGCGGCAGTGACAGGTTCAGCATCCTGCCGGACGGCACGGTAAAGGACATCGCTTTTCACGAGGTCATCGAGTTCATGACCGGCGATCAGGAGGAGCAGAAGATTCTCCGGGATATCATGGTCAGGATCCCAAAAGATCCTTCGGATATGATCTACAGGCAGGAGATCCTGAAGGATTTTCTGGCAAATGAAGACTTCTGCAGGGAAATAAAAGACATTACGGATTCCCTGAAAGTCCTTCAGTATTACGGGAGCGGTGCCAAAAGGCTTCATGACAGGGATAATTCCCTGGCTTCTCTTCTGGAGGAATTAAGGGTCCTCAAGGTCTATGTGGAAGTGGTGGAGAAGCTTTTCGGTTCGCTCAGCAAAAACGAGATCACATCCGAAGGCCTGATCTCCGTCAGGGATGCCCTGAAAAAGATAGTCGAGAGCGAGGAATTCAAGTCTGTTAAGCCCGATATCGTTAAGATCCACGAGGATCTGTCGACGGCAAAGGGCGCCGTGATCGGCGTGACCCTGACGGCCGATATGGACATTGAGAACGTTACCGCGATCGAGTTTGTCGATTACAAGCCGAGATCGAATTACACCATAATGGATATTGCGGTAGGCTCGAAAATAAGAAACCCCTTCAACGATTACAAGTACCAGGACCCGCTCCTCACGGCCATGACGCCTTTTATGAAGAAGCACCTCGGGAAGCATTTCGGCGAGATAAAGCGTCTTGTTACCAAACACTCGAATTACGATTCGAGGCTTCTCACGGATCTTTACAGCGGCCTTGTCTTCTATCTGAATGCCTCGGACCTCGGAAGAAAGCTTGCTTCAAGAGGGTATGCCACGTCCTTTCCGGAGATAGTCCCCGGAAAAGATATTGAGGTAAAGGGTCTTTATAACATCAGGCTGGCGGCCGCAGGCCAGACTGAGATCGTCAAGAACGATTTCTCATTTAGAGACAACGAGAGGATCTATATCCTCACGGGACCTAACCGCGGCGGAAAGACGATACTCGAGCAGGGTCTGGGCCTCATATCGGTGATGGCCGCTCTTGGAATGTTTGTCACGGCCGATTCCTGCGAAGGAATGCCGTTCAAAAATATCTTCACGCATTTCCCTATCGACGAGAATCTGACGATCAACTACGGAAGACTAGGTGAAGAGGCCGTAAGGATCAAGGAAATGGTCAGGGACGCCGGCAGCAGCACACTGCTCCTGTTCAACGAGACCTTCTCAACGACCTCGGCCGCGGACGCGCTGTACCTTTGCAAGGATCTTCTCCGCATCCTTAAGGAAAAGGGCTCCTGTGTAATCTTCAACACCCACATCCACGAGCTTGCCGCCTGTATTCCCGAGATGAACAGCTGGGACGGCGGCAGCAAGATGATAAGCGTCGTTATGGAGATAAAGGACAACAAGAACACATTCAGGCTTAAGAGAAGCGCTCCCGACACGAGTTCCTACGCAAGGAATATCGCGGAGAAGTACGGCATCACTTACGAACAGATGAAGGAAATACGCGAAGACCGGCCCGCCGGTGACTGAACGATATAGGGAGGAAAGAGAAATGGCTTTTGGATCCCGCGATGAAAAGTATGCCTGCGGAGGCACCGACCGACATGAGGACCCTAATGCACCCAAAGTAATTGAGTCAAAGATTATCGTTGATTTTGATATCCATGTCTGCTGTTACAACAAGTGGCTCGGCAGGGTCGAACCGGTATGCTTTTCTGTCAGAAAAGAGACAGAGAACGGTCCATTTATCCTGACAAGAGGTGAGACGAAGGTTGAGACCGGAGAGACTTTCCTTTCAAAGCTTCAGGAGTTAATAGATGAGTACGGACTGGTAAAGATCAACGGCCAGTACGAGTACACGCACGGGATCCTGCCGGAGTTCAACAATTACATCATCACGGCGGTTTATGATTCGGGTGAAAGGCTGAATTTCGATACCAAGGGTACGCCTGAATCGAAATGGTGTGCAGCCATGAGAAAGGCTCTTTGCGATGAACTCGTCCGGAACGGCATCACGGACATGCTGCCACCCGAAGAGGATCGGAAACTCCGAAGGTTCACTCTGGAGTTCAACGAGTGGCCTCTTCATACTGATTATTCCACGATCAGGACTCAGGATGACGAGGAGGGAAAGCCTGCGGTGCATTTCGTCAAAGCGGTCTGGAACAGGGAGACCCGCGAAACGGAATACCGTAACATAATCACTGTTCCTGACGGCTTTTATGCACGGATCACGGAACTCGTCGAAGAGACCGGGCTGAGGGAATTCAGCAACGGCAACATCGATTTCCCCGGCTCGCCGTTTCCGGGTGTGATGATGGGAGCCGGCGTCGGTACCATGTTCGGTATGCAGCAGCCGGCTGTTGAGATCGACAAGGAGCATACTCCGGTAATCCACTACTGTGCGGAAGGCGAGAGCGGAAAGCAGTGCAACGCTTTCTATTACGGTGATGATATCCCGGAAGGGCTTAAAAAAGCAGCGGCAGTTATCCGCAAGTATCTGGACGGAGTGTTTGCTGATCCTTAAAGAAATCCGTGAGAAAAGCACGGGCGGCGGCATATTTGTTCAGCTGTCAGGTGAGATCCATCTTCAGAAAATCGTCTATCGAATAGACATTTCTGTAGTCCCCGGGGAGTGTCATACAATCGCAGGAGCCGTGCTGTCTCGCGGTCTCGACTATCTCTTCTTTTGTGTATTTTTTCCCGGATGAGTCGAATTTATCTCTCCAGAAAGCTGACCCCCATGAGACTGTTGTGGATGTGACATGGATGTACTCGTAATACGGCCGGTCCCCTGATCCGTCATCGTGGTAATAGACATAAGTCTTATATGCTATCTCACCGGCGCCTCCGTTAAGAACCGCACAGTACCCGTCGGGCACCTGATAATCATTTCCGTCATTAAGATCATAAAGGATATTCTGTGTTTCCTCATCCATACTGAATTCAAGGATACGGGGGAAGAAGACCCCGCCGGTATTTATGACCTCATAGCTGTCCGGCAGCTTATCGAGTTCAAGCACGCAGTAAGGGTATTCGAAGGCCTCGGTTACCATCTCATCAGGAGCAGGAGAAGTCTCTTCCGCCACGATGTAGAGCGTGTTGCCGTTCATTCCGAGATCAACGATCCTTATGTCATGACCGCCCGTACTCTTTTTTCCGGAACAGATAATGAAGTAATACGGGGAATCCGGCTCTTCTAATGTGTCGATGTAAAAGCCCCTGGTCTTCTGATCCGGGATATCGAGTCCATGAGGCTTTTCAACCGTAAATTCATAACCGCCGACGGTGCCGGCTGAGGGAAATATACCGTAATCATCCTTAACCGAAATGTAGGATGCATTCGGATAGTGCTGTATAGGCAGCTTATATGTAACCTGAGATGGTTCTGTATCCGGATCTGATAAATCCCCGCCCGCTGCCGGTCCGCCTGCAGAAGTATCCGTGCCTGTCGCATCCGCAGAAGCGGCAGTTGTTCCTGATGATGCCGCCGTGCTGTTAGATCTTATGACAGAACATCCCGTAACGATCCCGAACATGACTGCGAATGCGCATGTAACACATAGAGTTGCCTTTATCCCCTTGTCCATAACACTGCCTCCTTAAGACATCCTTGCCATATATACAGATAATATGCCGGAAATGTTGCAGCCCGTTCTTCAACAGATTGGTATAATAGGAATTACCATGCGAAAAGGAGACTTGAAGCTATGCCGCATATTGAGATCAAATGTTATCCCGGAAGGACCGAAGAACAGAAGATAAGATGCGCCGAAGAGGTTACAAAGGCCGTCATGGAGACAATGGGCTGTGATGCTTCAAGCGTCTCAGTCGCCATAAAAGAGATAGAGAAGGAAGACTGGAAAGACAAGGTCTGGGACACGCAGATCGCACCGGAGCAGGAGAGTTTATATAAAAAACCCGGATACACCTGCTGATCCGTATTTTTTACGCCCCGAAAGGAGAACACCATGGATTTTAAAGATGTTGTAAAGAACCGTTATTCATGCAAAAAATATGACGGCCGCAAGGTCGAGCAGGAAAAGCTGGACGCTATACTTGAGGCCGGAAGGCTTGCACCGACCGCAAAGAATCTCCAGGAGCAGCACATCTACGTCATTCAGTCAGACGAAGGCCTCGCTAAGATCGACAAGGTCACGCCCTGCAGATACAATGCGGGCACATGCCTGATAGTCGCTTTCGACAAGAATAATGTCTATACATATCCGAACTCCTCAAGGGAGTCGGGCGTTGAGGATGCCGCTATCGTTGCAACCCATCTTATGCTTGCCGCTGCAAACGAAGGCGTTGACAGCTGCTGGCTCAACTGCATTGATATTGATGCGATAAAGAGCGAGTTTAATCTGCCTGAAAACGAGGAAGTCCTTATGATCCTGGATCTCGGTTATGCTGCGGAAGGCACGGGCCCTCTCGCAAACCACGGCAGCAGAAAGCCTGTATCGGAGACTGTCTCTTACTTATAATCGCGGATATCTATTTCGAACAGCCTGAAGACAGACTGCTTTATCTTCGGGAATCCTCCGGCACATTCCTTCATATGCTCCCTGCATGATGTAACGAGCTTCTTATATTCGTCCGGAGTGATCTCACCGTTGGAGAAGGCGGCCTTCTCGGCAATGTCTGAAGCCTTGACGGGTATATCGAATCTGAATATCCTGCCCATAAGTCCGAAATAGTGATAGTAGGCAATGGCCTTCTCATTGATCTTTTCTGTCTTGAACTTTTCGAGCCAGAAAACAGTGAATGCAAGCTTGAAGACGAGTACTATGAGCGCTATTGCCATGAATGCAAAGATTATGGCGGCTGCTGTTTTTACGATAGTCTTCTCGATCTCGATAAGCTTTATGCTGTTTTTGTTTGTTTCCTCAGTCAAAACCTCGTAAGTGTCAGTGTCATATACGATCACGACCGAAGGTGCGGTATCCTGCGGTTTTTGTCCGGCGGGCGGAGTGGGAGTGGTGCCGGAAGGCGTTGTTTCTTCTGTCTCGGCCGTTGTCTCCTCAGGTTCCGTTGTGGTCTCTGATGTCTGCGCAGCCAGTTCGGCCTGTCTTTCGCGCTCTGCCGTGTAATGATCCTTTGAGAACGCGGCATTGTTGATCTCGGGGGATGTTCTTGCGACTGCGTCGATATTGAAGTTTGCCGCGTCAGAACCATAGCCGGGTGTGGAGTCGCCCATTATCCATCCGTATTCGGGCACGAAAAATTCGAACCATGCATGAGCCTGATTCGCATAGATCACACTCTCGGTATTGTTGTAGGATCTTGTGTCAACGTATCCTCTTACATATCTTGCGGGGACGCCGATCATGCGGAGGAGGATCACCGATGTTATAGCGTAGTGAACGCAGATACCGCTCTCCGCCTCGCTTACGAACCACGGAACAAAATCCACGTCCTCAGGCGGTACCGGCGTGTTCTCGTCGTAAGGGTGAAGATCCCTTACAAATTCGGTAACGCGCCTTACCTTTTCGGCGTCGGACATTTCGATATGTCCCATATAAACTTCCATATACCAGTCGGGAAGCTTGCCGCTCATCGTCAGCGCGTTTTCGGTCGCCTTCGGGACGGTCAGCGCGTTCTTGTAGACATACCAGTCGAGATACCATTCCGAATATATATTTCCTGTCTTGACCGGCACCGGAGACGCGGCGAAAGTGCTGATCCCGGTATTGGTGTAATTGTAGGGGCTTATCACCGGATTTTCTGTGTCGTTCAATGAATAAAAATCGGTATAAAAAGGCGAGATATCCACTCCCGAATCTGTCAGCGGCGTGATCGTGAGCTCATACTGGCCTTCTTCATAAGAAGGCTCATAATCGTCGGCATATATATTCGTATTCATCTTGGTGCTTGAAAGTTTGTTGTTCTCATACTTGTCCAGAGACTCGACTTTGAGATACAGGATATGGCCGTTGTACGGCGCGGCATCCCCGTTGTAATCCGGATTGAGCTTTCTTGAGACTGTCATTATCCTGTCATTCGGAGGATCGAAAGGACCGACATGGCTTAAGTCTGTTCTGGTCGAATAAAGGGGAGAGAAGAAGTTTGTCCCGCCCTCGGAATTCGGATTCCTGAATCCGTTTAAGATGTTGTCCAGGAACTGGCTGGCCTTGCTGTTCTTGCCCGACGACTCCTCTACTCTTTCCTGAAGCGAGATAATGATATTCTTTGCAAGTTTGTCCTGGCCGTATTTTTCCTCAGGAAATATAACGGCCGTCATAAGCGTTAACGCCAGCACCGGAAGTGCGATCATAAGGAGGGACTTCTCCACCGTTGACTGTTTCTTGAAGCGCAAAGCATGTGTAAGAAGGAGCAGGAAAATACCTGCCGCGGTGATCAGGCACGGGATCTGCGAAGGACGCATTACGACATTTGCGACAGAGCAGATGAATAACGGAAGAAAGTTCAGAAGGGCGGCGGGAATGAACCTGCGCCTTAACAGCACAAACGTCGTGGAGCAGGTGTTTATCATGTTGTACGCGGTTATGAAAGCGATAACCGCTGCGCCCCCGTCTTCGGGCTCTACATAGAACCCCGGAAACCAATAGAACGCATAATACTTTACATAATAAAGGAAGCCCAGAAGGCCGTCGCGCACCTCGAACCAGTTGAATATCAGCATCACTCCAAGGAACAACGGCGCGGCGATCAGGACACCCGTTGAGAGCTTTGCCTTATTCTGATAATGCGCGATCGTGAATCCCAGCGAAGAAAGGAATAATACTATGATCGCCGGAAATATGCTGAACTCCAGCTCAAAAGCAGTTCCGTACATAAACGTAAATCCGGCGCTCAGGAGCATCGAGATAAAGACTGCCATTACCGCAGAGCTTATTGAGGGTGATACTTTCTCGGTAACTGATATTACGTTCTCAGTCCTCATGAGTATCCTCCCTGTCTTTTTCGTCAGGTATCCTCATACGGAGAATCATTCCCAGGGCTCTCTCAAGATCTGCCTCTGACTCGACATCAAAAGACACTTCGCTCCTGTCGGGCGGAATGACCCTGATCTTGTGCGATGTCTCATGTTCTAAGAAAAATATCGATGTGAACAATATCTGTCCCAGATGCAGATCGAGCTTATCCCTGTCATCTGTCAGCTTCAGAAGAATGCGCGAATGACCGCCGTATTCCTCCAGCGGTTCCTTTACGAGCAGCTTGTCCTTTTTGGCGGACATCTTCCAGTGAATGGATTTTACGGGGTCGCCGGTCTGGTACTCTCTTATATCGTAGATCTCCGTGTTAGGCTGCTTTGCTTTTCGAAGGCTCTTGGCCTTGAATCCGTACATATCAGGCATGACTTCCGGCATGGACGGAACGGGTTTTACGAGAAACTCGTTTTCTTTGTTGATATTCCTGGTTATCCGGAAGAACCCGAAAAGATCATATATCTCAAGTCTCAGCATCTTATATGAATAAGAGCCGCAGTGAGAAGTGTCGAGCGGGATATTCGTGATACCGCTGTCGTGGACCATTATGGTCATTTTCCTGGACGTTCCGGCCATCCTGTCGGTGACGACAGTCCTTATCCTGCTGAAAGCAAAATATGATGCGATGCCGCCGGTCATTATCCTGATATATGACGGATCTCCGAGAGGGCAGCTCCCAGGGCTTTCAGATCTGAATGTGAATGTGCGCGAAGCAATGATGCACATGCCGAGTGCCAGAAACGGTATCAGCAGCATAACGATCAGACAGAACCATGAGACCCACATCTTGTAGCACAGGAAAAAGATGAAGGTTGAGATCAATGAGACCGAGTAAACACCCCAAGTCTTCAGCATAAGATGTCAGACCTTGGGAACGGCCGCGGAAGACAGGATCTCTTTTGCAATATCCGCTGTCTTCCTGCTGTTGACTTCAGCTTCAGGCGTGAGGATAAGTCTGTGCGTGATGACAGGCAGGAAAACCTTCTGCACGTCCTGGGGCACGACATAATTCCTTCCGCTTAAGAATGCGTGAGCCTTCGCCATGGAAGTAAGCGCCAGCGTGGCACGGGGACTTGCGCCTCTCAGAAGCTCGGCATGTCCTCTCGTCCTGTTGATCAGCCCGATGATGTAGTCTACGACCTTCTCATGAACGAAGGTGTTGTTAACCTCGGACTGCATCTGCAGCAATGTGTTGATGTCGCAGATCGATCTTACGCTCTCCATGGGATTTATGCCGTTCCTGCGGCGTTCGAGCATTGCTTTCTCGTCTTTGGAGGAAGGGTAACCGATCGAGATCCTTACCATGAACCTGTCGATCTGAGAGTCGGGAAGAAGTGATGTGCCTGACGCGCCGGTCGGGTTCTGTGTCGCAACAACAATGAACGGTTTTGGCAGCACATATGTGGTTCCGTCCACGGTAACGCTGCTCTCTTCCATTGCCTCGAGCAGCGCCGACTGCGTACGCGATGACGCGCGGTTCAGCTCGTCGGCGAGGAAAAGATTGTGGAAGATCGCGCCCGGCTGGTACTTCATCGTATCAGTCTCTTTGTCATACATGGAAAAACCTGTGATATCCGAAGGCAGTACGTCCGGTGTAAACTGGACTCTTCCGAAGTTAAGTCCCAACGTCTTCGAAAATGCCAGCGCCATCGTTGTCTTTCCTACGCCCGGAACATCCTCCATAAGTATGTGTCCGCCCGCAAGTATTGCCGTCAGCATCTGCGCGATAACGTAATCCTTACCGCAGATGACTTTTTTCACTTCGTGAACTATGCCTTCACTCACATTTCCCATATTGTTGTCCCCCGATATCCTTCTTCGCAGAATACTCTACGAGTATAACAGTAAAAACAGTTGTAAATAGCGGTAATATGCGTGAAAAATCAAATTCCTGTTATTTGGTTTTTCGAAGGACAGATATATGATCGACATTTGATTGACGGTTACACCTTGATTTGTATATCAAAAAATCGATAAAGGCCTGTTTACCGACTTTTTGATCGACACAACATCTGTTTTAGTCAACAAAATGTCGGACATTCAATTAGGTCATTATTCAGAAAGGAACTTCCGGCACAAACAGCGAGTCGTAGATCACGGAATTGAGTTTAGTGCGCAGCGTCCTGATATCGAACGGAACACTGTCCACATCGTAAGTGTAAAAGATATCCAGCTCCGGAAGCAGCCCGGCACCTGAATAATTGTTGTATTTTGTTGCGGTTTTGCGGTTGTAGTCGGAGGTATTTTTCATTCCGAAATGTTCGTGAAACTTACACAGATCGAGCTCTTTGATTAGGATTACAAAATCGGTGAAGACCGGAAACTTCAGCCCTTTAAGCCAAATCTCAGGTTCATATTTGAAAGGAATACCATTCTCGGTGTAATAAGTTGCGATCGCGACCTCGGCTGCGGATCTGTAGTATATGCCGTTGTAAAAGAACGTTTTGCTCTCACGGTAATTCGGATCGGCATCGTTTTTAAGGCTTTCGAAAAATTTCCCGTCAAGAATTACTGAATCACTTGTACTTTTGTAGAGACGTCTTACGATCTTGCGCGGTGCGATATCAGAAGGCGGCGGACCTTTGAAGTAACAGTTCCAGATGCCTTCAAGTTTTGAGAGCTCACGCAGGATATCTTCATTTTGGTAAAGAAGTTTATTGATTTCTTTGCCTGTTTTTCCAGTTGTCAGATATAAATGGGAATCATATATGATAACCTCTTTTGGTTTGCCGCGGATCGTATATACTGTCCTTTTCACTTCCGGCAGCGCGGCAAGCTGCTGCCTCAGGAAGTTGATCTTCAAGGCAAGGTATTCTTTCGGAATGTAGGGTTCAAGTATCTGCATGGTCAGATTATATCTTCCGGATCTTCATGAAAGGTCCGACAAAATACGACAAACCCGACAAGGCTGAAGTTAATTTCCGGAAAGATCAAGTTAATAAAAAATATACTAAATACCGCCCGAAAAACCCCTCCACAAAGTAATAGCCCGCTGCAGTTATCAGGCAGCGGGTTATTACAGAACAAGAAGCAAACAATATGAAATTGTAATCCAAATAAGTGAAGCGCCGGGACCGGTAAAAACCGCATAACCCCCGAGCACAGCGCTCAGCCCTGACCGTAGTAGGCGTTGGCGCCGTGTTTTCTCAGATAGTGCTTGTCGAGCAGGGTCTGCTGCATGCGGCCGGCATCCGGATTGAGCATCAGGGCGTGGAAGTCCATGAATGCGACTTCTTCCATAACGACAGCATTGTGTACCGCGTTGAACGGATCCGTGCCCCATGTGAAAGGTCCGTGTGAGAAGACGTTGACGGCAGGGATCGCGTCAGGATCTTTATCCGCAAAGGTCTCAACGATGACGTTGCCGGTTTCTTTCTCGTACTCGCCCTTGATCTCTTCATCGGTCATGGGACGTGTGCAGGGGATATCGCCGTAGAAGTAATCGCCCTGGGTCGTGCCCATAGCGGGAATCGCGCGGCCTGCCTGGGCGAAGGTTACAGCCCAGCGGGAGTGTGTGTGAACGACACCGCCGATATTCGGGAAAGCCTTGTAGAGAACAACGTGTGTGGGCGTGTCGGAAGAGGGCTTCCATTTGCCTTCAACGACTTTGCCGTCGAGGTCGACGACGACCATATCTTCAGCCTTCATGACATCGTACTCGACGCCGGAGGGCTTGATTACTACCAGACCGGACTCACGGTCGATGCCTGATACATTTCCCCATGTGAAGGTAACAAGACCGTGCTTGGGGAGGAGGAGGTTAGCTTCCAAAACTTTTGCTTTGAGTTCTTCCAACATCTCAGATCACCTCCGTTGCGGCCTTTTCGACAGGCAGAGCATTCTTATACTTGGTAAGGAATGCGGCGAAGCCTTCAACGTCAGAGGGCTCAGCCATTACGCTTACGCTCTTGGCGCCTGCGAAAACCTTATTGTCGAGATAATCAGGCAGTGACTCGCCGGACTCTTTATTAATCATGTAAGAAACGAGAAGCGCCATTCCGTAAGGGCCACCTTCGCCTGCGGTCTCCATGACGGAGACGGGCGCGTTAACGGCAGCGCTCAAGCATCTCTGACCGACCTCGGGTGTCTTGAAGAAACCGCCGTGGCCGTAGAGCTTGTCGATGCGGACGTTTTCGGTGTCCTGAAGGATATCCATACCGATCTTCAGAGTAGCGAGAGCTGACAGCAGATGAGTTCTCATGAAGTTAGCGAGAGTGAAGGAGCAGTCGGGTGTCCTTGCGAAAAGCGGACGGCCTTCGTCAAGATCCGTAACGCCCTCACCTGAGAAGTAGTTGTAGGATAAGAGTCCTCCGCAGTCGGGATCGCCCTGGAGGGCAACCTGGAAGAGCTTTGTGTAGAGGTCGTTTTTCGAGATCTCGACACCGAACAGCTTTGCGAACTGATCGAAAAGATTAACCCACGCATTGATGTCCGAAGTGCAGTTGTTGCAGTGGACCATTGCGACGGGAGCGCCTGCAGGTGTGGTTACCATATCGATCTCGCGGTGAACGCCCAGGTCGTGATCAACAACGACCATTGCGAAGTCGGATGTGCCTGCGCTGACGTTGCCGGTATATACACGTACAGAATTTGTTGCGACCATTCCTGTGCCTGCATCGCCTTCGCAGGGTGCGATGGGAATGCCTGCCTTAAGATCGCCTGCGGGATCAAGGAACTTAGCGCCTTCTTCGGTGAGAGTGCCGGCATTCTCGCCTGCAACCAAAACCTTAGGAAGGATGGACAACAGGTCGCCGCCTGTAAGCTCATTGAACTTTGCGACCATAGCCTGATCGTAGTCGTTTGTCGAACTGTCGATGGGGAACATGCCGGATGCTTCGCCGACGCCCATGACCTTGAGACCTGTGAGACGCCAGTGGATATAGCCTGCGAGTGTTGTCAGATAATCGATGTCGCCGACATGGGATTCGTTATTCAGGATAGCCTGATAGTAGTGTGCGATGCTCCAGCGCTGCGGGATATTGAAGCCGAGGACTTCTGTGAGTTTTTCAGCTGCCTCGCCGGTTATCGTGTTGCGCCATGTGCGGAATTCAGCGAGCTGCTTTCCGTCCTTGTCGAAGGGAAGGTAGCCGTGCATCATTGCGGAGATGCCGATGCCGCCGACTTCGGTAAGTGTTACGCCGAACTTGGACTGAACGTCAGCCTTGAGAGCCGCATAACATGCCTGAATGCCTTTGTGGATCATATCGGACGAATATGTCCAGATACCGTTCTCGAATTGGTTCTCCCATTCGAAATCACCCTGTGCGACAGGCAGATGATCCTTGTCGATAAGGACTGCCTTGATACGTGTGGAACCAAGTTCGATTCCCAATGCTGTTGTCTTTAGATCCACGTTAATTCCTCCTTGAGATTACTTCTTTTTATTGTTCTTACGTGCAAGTATAACACTCTGAACAAGGAGGAAGATACAAAGCATTACGCCGACCGTGATGTTTGTCCACCATGCGTCTTCAAGACCCAGTGATGTAACGATATTCTTGATCGTCGAGAGTGAGAGGACGCCGAAAAGCGTGCCTATGATATTTCCGACACCGCCGGAGAGCAGTGTGCCGCCGATGATGGAGGAAGCGATCGCGTTCATCTCGGCGCCCTGAGCGTGCAGAGGCGAACCGGAGCATGCGTGCAGGAAGAAGAGATATCCGCCGATTCCTGCGCAGAGACCGCAGAGGACATGTGCGAGGAACTTTGTGAGCTTGACGTTGATACCGAGCATGTTGGCGCTCTGGTTGTTGCCGCCTACAGCGTAAAAATTGCGTCCGAGTTTTGTCCATCTGAGCAGACAGAAGAGCAGGATAACGACTGCGAGCGCGACGATAACGCCGACTTCAACATAAGCGGGAATATAGATTCCTTTTTTGTTTACTGAACCCATGAAGGGAACTGTTATCTCTGTACGGCATAATTTGACGAAAGGCTCAAAAGTTACGGCGACACGGTCGCTGCACACTATGGTGGTCATGCCTTTCGCGAAAAACAGTCCGGCCAGGGTGACTATGAACGGCTGGAATTCCAGATAAGCTACGAGGAAGCCCTGAACGATACCGAATGCGAGACCGATTGCCAGAGCGATGAGAATCGAAGTGAAGACGTTACCGCCGTTCTTTTCGAGATGTACGGCGCAGGCCATGCATACGAGGGAAGTGACCTGACCTACGGAGATATCGATACCGCCGGTGATCATGACGAGAGTCATACCGCAGGACAGAACGAGGAGCGAAGCGTTCTCGTTAAGGATATTGAAGAACATCTGGGGCTTCGTAAATCCCTTTTTGAGGAAAACTACTGCGCAGATGTACATTACCACGAATACCGCAATGGTAATGATGAGAAGAAGATTTGTATCTGTTAAGGAAGCGCGTTTTTTGAGCTTGTTGCTTCCCAGTGCATTTGAATTAATTGACATATCAGGTATTCTCCTTTCCTGCCAAAGCCTCGGCCTTTGCTGCTTCTCTCTTGTTCTTGAAATCATCGAAAAGCTTACGGACGAAAGGTGATGAGATGATTATGAGAAGGATAACAACGACTGCCTTGTAAGCGGAGATGGAGCTGGAGTCGATCTCCTTAAACTTGTAGAGCGTTGTTGTAAGGAACTGGATAACATAGGCGCCGATAACGGAAGCCGTAAGATTGAACTTACCGCCGCCTAAACTGTTGCCGCCGAGAGCAACTGCGAGGATCGCGTCCATTTCGATGTTGTTGGCGATAACCGAGTATGTGATGGATGAGGTTCTGGATACCTTGATGAAGCCGCAGACTGCAACGCATACGCCTAAGATAACGAATGTGAGGAGTTTGATCATCTTGGGGTTGATACCGTTAAGTCTGGAAGATGAGGAATTGATACCTACAGACTGGGAATAGAGTCTTAAGTTGGTGAACTTCAAAACAAGCGCAATTACTATCAGGCAAAGGATGGTAATGAATACCGGTGTCGGAACAGGGATTCCGGGAATGAAGTTTCCGAAATATCCGAAGCGCTTATCGTTAATGGAGATATTGTCGTTGTTGTTGATCCATGCAGCGATCGAACGTCCTGCAGTGAAGAGGATGAGTGTTGCGACCATCGGCTGGATCTTGAAGAATGCTACGAGCGCGCCGTTGAATGCTCCGAAAAGAGCTGATACGAAAACGCAAAGGAGGAACGATACGATGATCATGCCTGCGAACTGTCCGCCGGAGATATCAGGGGACTGTGTCTTGACTATCCTTAAGATCGTGGATCCTGCAATCGCGATAGTCGCACCGACGGAGATATCCTGTCCGCCGGATGCCGATGTTACAAGTGTCATTCCGATAGCGAGGATTACAAGCTCTGAAGCGTAGTCGATCATCGTGATAAGGTTGCCCGACAATACCAGATTGCCTGAACTGTTGGGCTCTAAAGAGACCTTGAAGAACCCTGGATCGGTAGCAAGGTTGAATACTACCAGCAGGACAAGGGCAACGAGCGGGATGAATAACTGGTTGTGGAATATCTTTCCGAAGACTTCCTTAGCGGAAAGCTTGGGTTTTTCTGTTGAAGCGGTTGATGTCATTAGGATTCACCTCCGGCAATCGTTGCCATGATCTTATTCTGGTTGAGATCGTCGCCCTTGAGCTCGCCGACTACCTTGCCGTCACGCATGACTACAAGGCGCGAGCATGTACGGATCATCTCGTCTATTTCGGAAGAAATGAATGTAACGCTCTTTCCTTCCGCAGCAAGTTTTAATACGAGTTTCTGGATCTCGACTTTT
>JAEEGL012371993.1_pt1 | contig 18424 bp, 14 predicted proteins | sample 9134231 | NCBI WGS metagenome assembly JAEEGL01 (sample SAMN16246548, study PRJNA631951) | gut metagenome | biome: gut microbiome; feature: rumen; material: fiber-attached | host: Bos | place: Iran: Karaj | collected 2018-10 | reverse complement strand
TCCTCTTGCAGATGTGCTGGTGGGGCATCAATTATCTGCCCTCTGCCCAAGGCTCCAGCGTACACACCTATAGCATGAGCGAATAGGGGGAAAAAGAGACAACGGGGAACTCTCAGAAATGGAAGCTCCCCGTTTGTCTGTCCTTGGGCTTGCGCCTGCAAACCAAAGGCAAAAGCGAAGGTCAAAAGCCATATTTTCTTGTTCATGAATCGTGCAATTTTCAAATTTGGGTGCAAAGGTACAACGATTATTTCATTCCGGCAATCCCCATTAATGATGATTTTAATTTTTGCAAGCCCCCACCCTGCCTTGGAGATAGACGGGACAGAGGACTGTTGGCGGGCAGAACTTGCCGCAAAGAAGGCAGTTGGCGTGCAGAAAAAAAAAGAGTTGCCGTGCCGAAAGAATGGATTTATTTTGTTTCTATCTGTTTCTTGGGGAGGCACATCAACCAATAAACAAAAACAAGAAAGCAGGCCTCCACGACGGGGACCTGCCTTCTTGATTTGGCGTTATCGTAGGGGCAGACTCCCGTGTCTGCCCGTTGGGTTAGCCGTTGGGGCTGGGGCACTGTGCGGGCAGACACGGGGGTCTGCCCCTACGTGTAGGTGCGAGTCATCTCTCCTTTACCCTCACTTAACCACAACTTGGCTGGCGCCGAGTTTGTTCACGCTCGGCAAAGTTCAAACAAGTTTGACTCTGCACTCACTTAACCACAACTTGGCTGGTGCCGAGTTTGTTCACGCTCGGCAAAGTTCAAACAAGTTTGACTTTGCACTCACTTAACCACAAACTTGTGGCCGGCGAGCATGTTCTTCGGGTCGAGGGCCTCGTCGAGCTTCTCCTGCGTCATGATGCCCTTCTCGAGCACGATGTCGTAGACGGAACGATTGGTCTCGAGGGCTTCCTTGGCGACCTTCGTAGAGGTCTTGTAGCCGATGTAGGGGTTCAGGGCCGTGACGATGCCGATGGAGTTCTTCACCATCTCGTAGCAGCGCTCCTTGTTCACGGTGATGCCCAGGATGCACTCCTCGGTGAGGGTGTCGATGGCGTTCTTCAGCCACGTGAGACTCTCGATGAGGGCTTCTGTGATGACGGGCTCCATGACGTTGAGCTGCAGCTGGCCAGCCTCAGCGGCGAAGCTGACGGCGGTGTCGTTGCCGATGACCTTGAAGCAGACCTGGTTGACCACCTCGGGGATGACGGGGTTCACCTTGCCGGGCATGATGCTGGAGCCGGGAGCCTTCGGGGGCAGGTTGATCTCGTTCAGACCGCAACGAGGACCGGATGCCATCAGGCGGAGGTCGTTACAGATCTTCGAGAGCTTAACGGCCAGACGCTTCAGGGCGCTGGAATAGCTGACGTAAGCACCGGTGTCGGGCGTAGCCTCGACGAGGTCGGCAGCCGACACGAAGGCCTCGCCCGTGAGCTTCGACAGGTTGGCGGCGCAGAGCTTGGCAAAGCCGGGAACGGCATTCAGGCCGGTACCGATGGCGGTGCCACCCATATTGATCTCGTGCAGCAGCTTCACGTTGCGCTCGAGGTTGAGGATTTCCTCCTCGAGGTTGTTGGCATAGGCGTTGAACTCCTGACCGCTGGTCATGGGAACGGCATCCTGCAGCTGTGTACGGCCCATCTTGATGACGTCCTTGAACTCCTCGCCCTTGAAGCGCAGGGCCGAGATGAGGCCCGTCAGCGAAGCCACGAGGCTCTTGTTCATGCGGATGAGGGCCAGGCGGATGGTGGTGGGATAGACGTCGTTGGTGGACTGTCCGCAGTTGCAGTGGTCGTTGGGATAGCAATGCTGGTAGTCGCCCTTCTCGTAGCCCATGATCTCGAGGGCGCGGTTGGCGATGACCTCATTGGCATTCATGTTGACCGACGTGCCGGCACCACCCTGCATCATGTCGATGGGGAAGTTCTCGTGCCACTGGCCATCGATGATCTCGCGGCAAGCCTGTGAGATGGCACCTGCAATCTCGTCGTTGATGACGCCCAGGGCGTGGTTGGTCTGCACGGCAGCCAGCTTCACGTAGGCGATGGCAATGACGTAGTCGGGATAGTCGCGCATCTTCTTGCGCGAGATGTGGTAGTTGTTGATACCGCGCTGAGTCTGCACGCCGTAGAGTGCATCAGCAGGAACTTTGAGTTCGCCCAGGAGGTCGGACTCGACTCTGAATTTCTTATCTTCCATATTCTTTTTTATTGTTTGGGGTTGTTTGTTTAGTAGCACTTGATGCGATACATGAAGCCAAGCTCGATGCGGTTGGTATTGTGGTCGTCGAGCCTGCACTTCTCGGAGTAGTTGTACTTGTGGCCGATGTAGGCGAGGAACACGCGGAAGTCCTGCGTCTTGTCGGGATAGTACTCGAGGGAGCCTGCCCAGCCGAAGGACTTGCGGAAGTTCTTCATCATCTCGATGTTCTTGACGGAGGCCGTCTCGTAGGTGCCCTTGAGCATGAGGTTCCACTTCGGGGCAAACTGCCAGTTGAGCTTCGTGATGAAGGAGTTGTAGTTGACGTCCTTGAAGCGAACGTTCTGAACCAACTCGTCTTCGATCTCGACATCTGAGAGGTAGACACTGGCACCCTCGCTGGAGGCGATGCCCAGGCGGTCCATGCCATCCCAAGCACCCATGTAGTCGACGTACCACTGGAGCTTCGGGAGGTTCAGGCGCTGACCGAGGACGAGCATCTGCGAGCTGCGGCCTTCGGCCTGCTTCTGGGTTCCCCACGACCAGCGTGTCTGGAACTTGTCGTTGAAGAACGAGCCGTTCCAGTTCAGGATGAACGTCAGGGGATGGTTGGCGGGACGGATGGGCTCGATCTCGTGGTTGGGACCAAGTGCCATGAGGAAGTTGCCATAGTCCTCGTTGAGCTGTCCGTTGTTGGCATTCGACACCTCGACGGCAATCTCCTGCGTGGGCACGGGCTTGTAGCTGGCCACGACGCCTGCCATGAAGTTGTCCATGTTGTCGACCATGTCGGAGTACTGATAGATGTACATGGGGTTCTCGTCGAACTCGAAGCCACCCCAGATCTGACACATCTTACCGCCCATGAGCGAGAGCTTGTCGTTCAGGTTGTAGCCAACCATCATGATGTCGGTGGCCTTGGCGAAGTTGTCCTCGCCCTTGGCGGCATTCGACTTGTTCATGCGGTGACGCAGACGATAGAACAGCTTGTCGGTCAGGTTACCCTTGATTTCCAGACGCATCTGCTTGTTGGCAAAGTGCGTCGTCCACTCGCCGTCGTAGGCACTGGCCTGAGCTGAGGCGGCATAGTTGAAGTAGACGTTGAACATGTCGTTCTTCTTCTCGATCTTAGCCACACGCTCGGCCAACGACTGGTAGTCGCCATCTTGGCCACCCATACGGGTGTTGTTGCCCTGTGCGCTTGCCGTGAGAGCCACGGCAAGCATGAGGCAGGAAAGGATTACTTTGTTCATTATATTGATAAGGTTTTTAAGGATTTCTGATGATTAGTACTTGGCGAAGTATTCCTGGATCTGCTTCCAGTCGTGTGTCTTCGTAAGGGCAAGCATGAGCAGCACGCGAGCCTTCTGGGGGTTGAGCGTCAGGGCAGCCACGAAGTGGTACTTCTCGTCGTCGACCTCACCATTCAGACAGGTGGGACCTGTGGGGCAGCGGCTGGAGCGAACGATATTGATGCCTTTCTCGCGGGCCTTCAGGGCCACGTCGAACACGTCCTTATAGAAGTTGCCGTCGCCTACACCAGCCAGCACGATGCCGTCGTAGTTGGCATCGACGAAGGCCTGCATGGGCAGGGGCGAGCAGTTGGCATAGCCATAGACGATGCCCACCTTAGGCAGACGGTCGAGGTTGGTCACGTCGAACTCGCTCTTTGTGGTGTGCAGGTTCTGGATCTCGCGGTTGTAGATGGCCTCGCCATTGTAGACATAGCCCACCTTGCCGTAGTTGGCGCTCTGGAAGGTAGCCACGTCGGTGGTGTGCAGCTTGATGACGTCCTTGGCATCGAGCAGCAGGTTGTTCATGCAGACCAGCACGCCACGACCCTTCGATGCGGGACTTGCAGCAGCAGCCACACCGGCATAGAGGTTGCCAGGACCATCGGCGCTGATGCCAGTGGAAGGACGCATGGAGCCAACGAGCACCACGGGCTTGTCGCTCTTGACGGTGAGGTTCAGGAAGTAGGCTGTCTCCTCCATGGTGTCGGTTCCGTGAGTAACGACGACGCCATCGTAGCCTTCTTCATTCAGGAGTTGGTTGATGCGCTTGGAGAGCTTCAGCCAGACCTCGTCGTTCATGTCCTGCGAACCGATGTTGACGAGCTGCTCGCCGCTGATGTCGGCCAGATAGAGTATCTGGGGAACGGCGTCGATGAGGGTCTGCACGCCCACCTGACCTGCGCTGTAGGCAGAGGAAGTGGCCGACTGACTTACACCGGCGATGGTGCCGCCAGTGGCAATAATACGGATTTTTGGTTTGGCAACTACGTTGACAGAAACCAACAGTGCAATGAGCACCAGAATGTTACGCATTTGTTTCATAATAGACAGAATTTTTAAGGGTTGATATTTGTATAGTTTATAGTTGAAAGTTGATAGTTGAGAGTTCTAATAAAGGAACGTGGTGATGAGATAGCCCACGCCAATGCTGACGAACGTCGTGATGAAGCCTGAGAGCTGGAACGAGTGGTTGAGCACGTACTTGCCGATGCGCGTGGTGCCCGTGGTGTCGAAGTTGATGGCTGCCACCTCAGTGGGATAGTTCGGGATGAAGAAGTAGCCATTGACGGCTGGGAACATGGCCACAAGTGCCAGGGGCGGGATGCCAAGGCCGATGCCCAGCGGATAGAGCGTGCGCACAGTGGCAGCCTGGGAGAACAGCATGATGGACATGATGAACAGGGCCACGGCAAACAGGAACGGATACTGTGTGACGATGTCGGCAATGTGGCTGCGGAAGAACTCGAGGTTGCCGTTGAAGAAGGTGTCGCCCATCCAGGCAATACCGAAGATGCTGACCATGGCATTCATGCCGGCACCAAAGATGTTGCCCCTGACGGCATCCTTCACGTCGGCCTTGCCGGCAATGAGAATCAGGGCTGCAATGGACATCATGATGATCTCGATGGTATGGGGCATCGACAGGCGCTGCATCTCGCCATCGACCATAAACGACGGACGCAAGGCAGGAACCGAGCCAAACAGCACCACCAGCACCACTCCCAGCAGGAATGAAAGCACGGCGCGCTTGGCATACTTCTCGCGCTTCTTCTGCTCGGCACTCATGGCGGGCTGATCCTGTGAGTTTTCATAGGTGCTCTTTTCCGTGATGAGGCCCTCGCGCAAGCGACGCTGGTACTCAGGATCGTCGACAAGTTCCTTGCCCACACGGTTCTGCACGAATGCCGACACGAGGATGGCAATGAGCGAGGCAGGGATGCAGACAAGCAGGATGTCCTTCAGTTCGATGCCCTTACCGCCCAGCAGGTCGGTGCTGATGACGGCTGCCGTGGCTGCCGACATGGGACTGCCCGTGATGCCCAGCGAGGCTGCTATCGTGGCCACCGTCATGGGACGCTCGGGACGAATCTTGTTGTCCTTGGCAATCTCGGAGATGATGGGCAGCAGCGAGTACGACGTGTGGGCCGTGCCGGCAACAAGGCAGAAGATCCATGTGGTGAGCGGACCATAATAAGTGATGCGCTCGGGATGCTTGTGCAGGAACTTCGAGGCCAGGCCCACAAGATAGTCCAAGCCGCCTGCGGCCTGCAGGGCTGCCGTGGCCGTGATGACGGCAACAATGATGAGCATCACGTCGACAGGCACGTTGCCAGGACGCAATCCAAAAAGGAAAACGAGGATGAACACGCCCACCATGCCGTAGATACCAAGGCCTATGCCCCCCACGCGGGCACCAATGAAAATAAGTGCCAGCACGATGGCCAGTTGAATCAGAACCAGTGTAGTTACCATAAAAAAGTCAAATGTTATTAGGTTTACGGTTGCAAAATTAGGCAATTATTCCAAGACTACATTTACAAATTGCAAATCTTTTTTTGCAAAATCCTGCACAGATTTGGATTTCTCGTTTTTAATTTGTAAATTTGCAAACTGAATTTGCAAATCTATGACCGCGCAGTTCTATAACCTTCAAGAAGTAAACGACTATTACCACATCAAGGAGACATTCGGCGCCATCATCTCCTGCCTGACAACCGACCGCGACTTCATTACCCTGGCTCCGCCCGAAGGAATGTCGGTCAGTTGCTACAGTATCGTGCTCATCGTCGACGGAAGGCAGGATTATTTGGTCGACAACGAACACATCGGGCTCGAAATGCACGACCTGATGATACTGCCGCCACATTGCCACATCACCTACACAGGCAACTCACAGGAGGTGAACGCCATCCACCTGCTGCTGGATGCCCAATACTACGATGAAATTCTGGAAATGGACGACAACCTGCACATGCAGCTGCCGCATGAGGTGATACGCTCGCATGCCGTCTTCCATCTTGACGAGTCGAAAGCGGCCGAATTCTACGAACTCTTCCAACAAATACGGAAAGCCATCCGCCAGCCACATATTTATAAAGGTGAGATGCTGAAGCACTACGTGCACGTGTGGCAGCTGTTCCTGGCCGAGATGATCTACGGCAGCCACATCGCCCCGCAGGACATCAAACACAAGGAAAACCTGTTCAAGATTTTCATTCACCTGGCCACACGCAACTTCAGGAAAGAAAGGCAAATCAAGTTCTATGCCGACCAGCTGAACATCACGCCCACATACCTCTCGCGCACGGTGAAAGAACTGTCGGGCAACACCGTCTATGGCTACCTGTCGTCGTTCCTCTATAACGAAATTTGCAAATTGCTGAAAAGCACGGACATGACCATGAGCGACATAGCCGATGAACTGAACTTCAACGACCAGTCGGCCTTGAGCAACTTCTTCAAACAAAAAAGCGGAATGACTCCCCTTGCCTATCGCAAGAGCAGGCGTAGATGATCACGACAAAACGCTTCGCACCTACACCTGCCCGATAAGCAAAGGATTCACATTTTTCTTACTCCCACTCGATGGTCGATGGTGGTTTTGAGGAGATGTCGTAGCAGACGCGGTTCACACCCTTCACCTTATTGATGATCTCGTTGGAGACACGCGCCATGAAGTCGTATGGCAGATGTGCCCAGTCGGCTGTCATGGCATCGGTACTGGTGACGGCACGCAGAGCCACGGGATGCTCATAAGTGCGCTCATCGCCCATCACACCCACACTACGCACGGAGGATAGCAGGATGGCTCCAGCCTGCCAAATCTGGTCGTAGAGCGAAACCTCAATCTCGCCATCGGTCATGGCAGCAGGCACACCGGCAGCCAGCACCTTGCGAGCCTCCTCACCACTGAGCTTCACCTTATAGTCGCGCAAGCCACGGATGTAGATGTCGTCGGCATCCTGCAGGATGCGTACCTTCTCGGGGGTGATGTCGCCAAGGATGCGTACGGCCAGGCCTGGACCTGGGAAGGGGTGGCGCGTGATGAGATGCTCGGGCATGCCAAGCTGGCGCCCTACCCTGCGCACCTCGTCCTTGAACAGCCAGCGCAAAGGCTCGCATAGCTGCAGATGAATCTCCTCGGGCAGTCCGCCCACGTTGTGATGGCTCTTGATGACCTTGCCCGTGATGTTCAGCGACTCGATACGGTCGGGATAGATGGTTCCCTGTGCCAGCCACTTGGCTCCCTCTATCTTGCGAGCTTCGGCATTGAACACCTCGACGAAGTCGCGGCCTATGATCTTTCGCTTCTGCTCGGGGTCGGTAATACCTGCCAAATCAGCAAAGAATTTAGCCGAAGCATCAACGCCTACCACATTGAGTCCCAACACCTTATAGTCGTCCATCACCTGCTTGAACTCGTCCTTGCGGAGCATGCCGTGGTCAACGAAAATACAAGTCAGGTTATGGCCGACGGCCTTGTTGAGCAGGACTGCAGCCACCGATGAATCGACACCTCCAGAGAGGCCCAGGATGACGCGGTCGTTGCCGATTTGCTGCTTCAACTCTGCCACCGTACTGTCAACAAACGATGCTGCACTCCAATCCTGACGCGAACCGCAAATGCCGACTACGAAGTTCTTCAGGAGTTGCGATCCCTGTACCGTATGGAACACCTCAGGATGGAACTGCACAGCCCATACACCATTCTGCTGAGCACCATTCGTGTAGGCTGCATACTTCACGTCGCTGGTGGAGGCGATGCAACGGAAACCTTCAGGAATGGCCGTGATGCTGTCGCCATGGCTCATCCACACCTGCGACTTCTGCTCGAACCCATGGAAGAGGGGATTCTCCGTATCGACATACTCGAGATGGGCCCTGCCATACTCACGGGTATTGGTCTTCTCGACTCGGCCTCCGTTGGCATGCGAAATGTACTGTGCACCATAGCAGATGCCAAGCACAGGGATGCGACCGACAAACTGGCTCAAATCCACCTTGAAAGCTTCGGGATCGTGGACAGAGAAGGGTGATCCACTGAGGATGACGCCGATGACTGAATCGTCGCCAACGGGGAACTTGTTGTAAGGAAGGATCTCGCAGAACGTGTCGAGTTCGCGAACACGACGTCCAATGAGCTGCGTGGTTTGTGAACCAAAGTCGAGAATGATGATTTTCTGTTGCATGGGAGTGATTTTTGGGTGGTGGGTGATGGGTGTTGGATGTTAAGCGTTGGGGTTATTTAGGAATTGTTCGGCAGCAGCCAAGGTATCGACTTTTCCCACGTCGAGAAGGCGCAGGTCGGGTTTGTTGAGCCCATAGATACGCGTACGGTGGCATGTCTGCAGATAGAAATCGATGATTGGGAAGCGGTCGGGGAAACGTTCCATCAAAGGGAACAGGCGGGGCGAGAAACTGTGAATGCCCGAGAAGGCAAAGAGGTTGAGGGCTATCTCCGTCGTGCCTCGCATGATGATGAGGCGGTAGTTCTCCATGTCGAGTTCGGCGCTGTCGGGGTTTTTCACCCAGTCGTAGGGACTTCGCAGTTCACCTGTCGAGGTGTTGACCCAGCCCATGAGCCGCATGGCATTGTCGAAGAGCAGATAGCGTTGCGTCTTCCTTCTGCTGACCAGCAGCACGGCATCCTCGTCGTCAAGGTGTTGACGCCGCAGCCAGTCATAATCAACGTTGTCAAGAATATCGACATTATGGATCAACACCGGCTCGTCATCGTCGAAGAAATGGGCAGCCTTCTTCAAGGCTCCTCCTGTCTCGAGCAACTGCTCGCGTTCGTCGCTGATCATGACGTGCACCCCATAGCCATCCTGCTCAGCAATGTGCTTCTCGATCTGATCGGCCAAATGATGAACGTTCACCACAAAACGCTGATAACCTTGTGCACGCAGCCGTAGGATGATGCGGTCGAGCAGAGGTTGCCCACCTACATTCACGAGTGCCTTTGGCAGATGGTCGGTAAGTGGCTTCAGGCGTGTGCCGAGGCCAGCCGCGAGTATCATTGCTTGCTTCATCTTCTACCGTTTTCTTCTATTGTGGTTTGCAAAATTACAAAAAAACCATTAGAATACCAAATTTATTGCTTCATTTCGTCCATATAGGCGGCTGCCATCTCAGCACAGCGCTCTCCATCGACACCTGCCGAGACAATGCCTCCTGCATAGCCGGCACCCTCGCCACAGGGGAAGAGACCGCGAATCCGCACGTGTTGCAACGTCTCTGCCGAGCGGATGATGCGCACAGGACTCGATGTACGCGTCTCCACGGCAATGAGCACTGCCTCGTTGGTCAGGAACCCGTGACTCTTCTTTCCAAAGGCCTTGAAACCTTCCTGCAGACGCTTGCCAACGAACGGTGGCAGCCAGAAGTGCAGGGGACTGCTGATGAGGCCTGGGGCATAGGAACTCTTGGGCAGATCATAAGACAGACGATTGTTCACGAAGTCGGCCATGCGCTGAGCAGGTGCCGTCTGCTTCCTGTTGCCTTGCTGCCAGGTGGTACGTTCGAGCTGCTCCTGGAACTCCATCATCGCGAGTGGAGAGTTGAGAGGGGATGATGAAAGCTGAGGCAAATCCTCGGGACGGATTTCAACCACCATTCCTGAGTTCGACCACTGCGTGCCTCGGCTTGCAGGACTCATGCCGTTGACCACGATTTGCTCAGGGCCTGTGGCCGCAGGAATGACGAAGCCACCTGGGCACATGCAGAACGAGTAGACACCCCGTCCATCGACTTGCTGGACAAATGAATACTCGGCAGCAGGCAGATAGCGCCCACGACCTTCGCGACGATGGTACTGAATCTGGTCGATGAGCTGCGAAGGATGCTCCAAACGCACTCCTACGGCTATGCCTTTGGCTTCCATCTCTATGCCTGCGTCGGCCAGATAGCGATAGACATCACGGGCAGAATGGCCCGTAGCCAAGATGACTGGTCCGTGCCATGTACGTCCATCAGCCGTTTCCACGCCCACGACTTCGGTTCCCAAAGCTGTTTCACCCAACAAGAGGCGCGTCATCTTCGTCTGGAAATGCACCTCGCCGCCACACCTGATAATCGTATTGCGCATGGCCTCGATGACCTTTGGCAACTTATCGGTGCCTATATGGGGATGGGCATCGCTGAGAATGGATGTCGATGCGCCATGCTGACAAAACACGTTGAGAATCTTCTCCACCGAGCCGCGCTTCTTCGAACGGGTGTAGAGTTTTCCGTCCGAATAGGCTCCTGCCCCACCCTCGCCAAAGCAGTAGTTGCTCTCGCCGTCCACTTGTTGTGTCTTGGTGATCAGGGCGAGGTCCTTCTTGCGTTCATGCACGTCCTTGCCCCGCTCCAGGACGATGGGGCGACATCCGAGTTCTATCAGCCGCAAGGCTGCAAACAGTCCTCCAGGACCTGCTCCCACGACAATCACCTGTCGACCTTCGCCGACATCATGATAGTCGGTGGGCACATATTGGGTGTCGGTGGGCATCTCGTTCTGATAGACTCTCACCGTCAGGTTCACATAGATAGTTCGGTGGCGGGCATCAATGCTGCGCTTCAGCACCCGCACTTGGCAGATGCTTTGCCTGCTGATGCCTTTCTCTTGACTGACGTAGTCGGCAATGGCTTGTTCGGATGCTGCCTGCTCGGGCAACAATCTTAACTGATATTCGTGAAGCACCTTGTTTTATTTACGATTTACGGATTGACGATTTACGGATTGACTGATTTACGATTGACGGATTTACGATTGACGGATTTACGATTGACGGATTTACGATTGACGATTTACGATTTTGTACCCACGAAGGGTAATCATAATTATCAACTATCAATTGTCAATTATCAATTGCCAATTATCAATTATCATTTATCAATTGAAAAGAGTGTCTGCGTGATGCCCTGCTCACGATGGCAGATACGCACTTCGATGCCATACTTCTGGTGGATGTGCTCGGCCAGATGCTGGGCTGAATAGACAGAGCGATGCTGACCACCCGTACAGCCAAAAGAGAACATGAGCGACGTGAAGCCACGCTGCAAGTAGCGCTCCACATGGGCATCGGCCAATCGATAGACGCTCTCAAGGAAGGTGGTGATCTCGCCATCGTCCTCCAGGAATCGGATGACGGGCTCATCCAGTCCTGTCAGTTGCTTATAGGGCTCGTAGCGGCCAGGGTTGTGTGTCGAACGGCAGTCGAACACATAGCCTCCACCATTGCCGCTCTCATCTTCCGGAATGCCCTTGCGATAGGAGAAACTGAAGACGCGCACCACAAGCGGACCTGTACCATCGTACTTCGAGAAGGTGGCAGGACCATCCTGCGGATGTGGCGTATAGACATTCGTGTCGGTAGTCTTGTAGCCATCGGCACGTTTAGCCACCTCGACCTTCTTTGGGGCAAACTGAGGCAGTTGGCACAAGCCGCTGAGCACTTCCTTCAAGTAAGGATAGGCATCTACGGCAGTCGTATCGTCCAACAGCGTCCGGAGGTTCTCCATGGCTGGAGGTATGCTGTCGATGAAGTGGCGCTTGCGCTCAAAATAGCCACGGAAACCATAGGCTCCCAACACCTGCAATATACGGAAAAGGACGAACAGCGAGAGCCGCTCGTTGAAGTGGCGCTCCGAGGGTACTTCGGTGTAGTTCTTTAGCGAGTCGTAGTATTCGGCAATAAGCTCACGGCGAAGCTTGTCGGGATAGCGTGCAGAAGCCTGCCAAAGGAACGAGGCCAGGTCATAGTAGTAAGGGCCCCGACGGCCACCCTGATAGTCGATGAAGGCAGGCGAGCCATCGGCCGTAATCATCACGTTACGAGCCTGGAAGTCGCGATAGAGGAAGGCATCCTGCTGTTCGGCCGTCAGGTCCTTGGCCAGCATGCGGAAGTTGGCCTCCAGTTTCAGTTCGTGGAAGTCAAGTCCCGTAGCCTTCAGGAAGCAATACTTGAAGTAGTTCAGGTCGAAGAGCACGCTGTCCTGGTCGAACTCCGGTTGCGGATAGCAGTTCGACCATTCCAAGCCACGAGCGCCGCGCATCTGTATGTTGGGAAGTTCGCGGATGGTCTTGGCCAACAGAGCCCGCTCTTCCTTATTATAACGGCCTCCTGCCTCACGTCCACGGCGCAGGACATCGAAGAGCGACACCTGCCCAAGATCGGTTTGCAGGTAGCGCAGCTCATCATCGCTGACAGCCAATATCTGCGGCACAGGCAGTTGTCGTTTCGTGAAATGTCGCGTCAGATAGACAAAGGCATGGTTTTCGTCGCGACTTGTACCGATGCAGCCTATCACAGTGCTGCCATCAGCTGCCGTAAAGCGGTAGTATTCGCGATTGCTCCCTGCACCCGGGAGCCGTTCCACATGTGTGGGTGCCACCCCACTCCATTGCTCATATAAGCGTCGTAATGCTTCCATGGTGCAAAGATACGAAAAAAATAGGAGCCGACCGCAAGTCAACTCCTATTTTTATTATATAGAGACGTAGATATTACATCATGCCACCCATGCCGGGAGCACCGCCCATCGGCATCTGAGGCTCCTTCTCGGGTTTGTCGACGATGAGGCACTCAGTGGTCAGGAACATGCCGGCGATGCTGGCTGCGTTCTCCAGAGCCACACGAGCTACCTTTGCAGGATCGATGACACCAGCCTCGCGCAGGTCCTCGTACTGGTCGGTACGGGCATTGTAACCGAAGTCACCCTTACCCTCACGCACTTTCTGTACGACGACGGCACCTTCAGCACCACCGTTGACTGCAATCTGGCGCAGCGGCTCCTCAATAGCGCGCTCCACAATCTTGATACCGGTCTGCTCGTCGGCATTCTCACCCTTCACGGCCTTCAGCGACTCCTGGGCACGGATGTAGGTCGTACCGCCACCAGCGACGACACCTTCCTCAATGGCTGCACGTGTGGCGCACAGGGCATCGTCCACGCGGTCCTTCTTCTCCTTCATCTCCACCTCTGAGTTGGCACCCACATAGAGGACTGCCACGCCACCTGCCAACTTGGCCAGACGCTCCTGCAGCTTCTCCTTGTCGTACGAGCTCTTGGTGTTCTGAATCTCGTTCTTGATCTGGTTGACGCGGTCGGCAATGGCCTGCTTCTGACCGGCACCATTCACGATGGTGGTGTTGTCCTTAGAAACAGTAACCTTGTCGCAAGTACCCAGCATTTCGAGGGTAGCCTGCTCCAGCTTCAGACCCTTCTCCTCGCTGATAACGACACCACCAGTCAGCGTAGCGATATCCTCGAGCATAGCCTTACGACGGTCGCCAAAGCCAGGAGCCTTGACAGCACAGATCTTCAGACCACCACGCAGACGGTTGACAACCAGTGTGGTAAGAGCCTCAGAATCAACATCCTCAGCAATCACCAGCAAGGGGCGTCCGCTCTCAGCAGCAGGCTGCAGGATGGGCAGGAAGTCCTTGATATTGCTAATCTTCTTATCATAGATGAGGATGTAAGGATTCTCCATCACACACTCCATCTTCTCAGAATCGGTTACGAAATATCCGGACAGATAACCACGATCGAACTGCATACCCTCGACCACTCCAATATGGGTATCGCGACTCTTGCTTTCCTCAATGGTAATAACACCATCCTTAGAAACCTTGCGGAAGGCCTCAGCAAGCAGTTTACCGATTTCCTCATCGTTATTGGCGCTGACAGTAGCTACCTGCTCAATCTTGTCGTAGTTATTGTCTACACGCTCAGCATTCTTCTGGATGAAGTCAACGACACCCTTCACGGCCTTGTCGATACCACGCTTCAAGTCCATCGGATTAGCACCTGCTGTCACGTTCTTAAGACCCTCTGTTACAATAGCTTGCGTAAGAATGGTAGCCGTCGTCGTACCATCACCGGCATCGTCACCAGTCTTTGATGCTACGCTCTTAACGAGTTGAGCACCTGTATTCTCAAACTTGTCCTCCAACTCGATTTCCTTAGCAACGGTGACACCGTCCTTGGTAATCTGGGGAGCACCAAATTTCTTCTCGATAACCACATTACGGCCCTTAGGACCAAGAGTCACCTTCACTGCATTTGCCAACTGGTCCACGCCATTCTTCAGCAGGTCGCGAGCCTCAATATTGAATTTAATATCCTTTGCCATAGTAATTTACAATTTGATTGTTTTATTCTACTTTTACTTCTCAATGACAGCCAAGACATCACTCTGGCGCATCATCAGATACTTCTCACCCTCGAACTCCAGCTCAGTGCCGCTGTACTTGCCATACAGCACCTCGTCGCCAGCTTTCAGGATCATCTCTTCGTCCTTCGTACCCTGACCAACGGCCTTTACAGTGCCGTGAAGGGGTTTCTCCTTGGCAGTATCAGGAATAATGATACCGCCGATTTTCTCTTCTGCCGGTGCAGGTACTACCAACACGCGGTCTCCCAATGGTTTAATGTTCATAATGCTTAAATATTTAATGTTTAAAAATTACTCTTTTTTTGCCTTTGTTTATGCCAAAATCGTGCCAAATACACAAAACTGACACTTTGGCAGACAAAAATTTGGTAGTTTCCACATTTTTTCTTAACTTTGCAGGCTAGAACAACAAACCATTTACAACAAACACAACCAAATCATTATGAAAAGTTTTTTAAAGTATGTACTTGCCACAGTTACCGGTATCATCCTCGTGGGAGTAGTCATGGGTATTCTCTGTGTTATCTCACTGGTAGGTATCGCCGCTTCAAGTGCTTCATCCACACAAGTTGAAGACAACAGCGTCTTTGCACTTTCACTGACGGGCGTTATGGAGGAACGTGGTGTAGACAATCCGTTTGCTAAACTGACTGGTGAGGTAAGCGAACAACTGGGACTAGACGACATCATTGCCTCCATCAAGAAGGCCAAGGATGAAGAGAACATCAAGGGTATTTATATCGAAGCCGGCATGTTTGCTGCCGACTCTCCTGCCTCCATGCATGCCATTCGTGAGGCCCTACTCGACTTCAAGAAGAGTGGCAAATGGATTGTGGCCTATGGTGACACCTACACCCAGGGCACCTATTATATATGCAGTGTAGCCGACAAGGTTTTCCTGAATCCTGAGGGTATGGTCGACTGGCACGGACTGGCTGCACAGCCTTTCTTCGTCAAGGACCTGCTGGCAAAGTTTGGTATCAAATATCAGCTCTGCAAGGTGGGTAAGTATAAGAGTGCTCCTGAGATGATGACTGCCGACAAGATGAGTGATCCCAACCGCGAGCAGGTGACGGCTTACATCAACGGAATCTGGAAGGTGATGCTCGATGACGTGAGCAAAAGCCGTAAGATTAGCGTTGACTCGCTGAATGCCTATGCCGACCGCTTCTTAGCTTTATCTGATCAGAACGACCTGCTGAAGATGAAGATGGTAGACAAACTGATGTATACCGACGAGGTGAAGGGCGAAATCAAAAAACTGCTGAAGATTGATGCAGACGCCAAGATCAACCAGCTGACGCTGGAGGACATGAAAGGCGTAAAAGGCAAGAAGCAGGAGGGCGACCAAGTTGCCGTCTATTATGCTTATGGAGATATCGTTGACTCTGAGACAGGAAGTATGTTCGGTTCCGAGAGTTCTATCGTAGCCCAGAAAGTGTGCAAAGACTTGGAAAAGTTAATGAATGACGACGATGTGAAGGCCGTTGTGCTGCGTGTCAACTCTCCTGGTGGCTCGGCATACGCTTCCGAACAGATTTGGCGTTCTGTCACCCAACTAAAGACCAAAAAGCCCGTCGTGGTATCGATGGGTGGCTATGCTGCCTCTGGTGGTTACTACATCAGTTGTGCTGCCAACTACATCTATACTGAGCCCACCACTATCACTGGTTCTATTGGAATCTTTGGTATGTTCCCAGACTTCAGCCAGTTACTGACTGAGAAACTGGGTGTTAAGTTCGACGAGGTAAAGACCAACAAGCACGCAGGCTTTGGTTCGATGGCTCGCCCGTTCAATGCCGACGAAATGGCACTGCTCGACCAGTATATCGGTCGTGGTTATGAGCTGTTCCGCAAGCGTGTGGCCGATGGCCGCAAGCAGAAGATAGAAGCCATCGAGGAGATTGCTCAAGGTCGTGTATGGCTGGGCACTGATGCTCTGCCCATCAAGCTGGTAGACGCTATCGGTTCACTGGACGATGCCATTGCCAAGGCTGCCGAGTTGGCTAAGCTGGAGAAATACCATGCTGAGAGCTATCCTACTCAGCCCGGATGGTTTGAGAGTCTGATGCAACTCGACTCCAAGGGCAACTACTTGGATGAGCAGATGCGCCAAAATCTGGGAGCCTTCTATGAGCCCATCGCTTATATGAAGAATTTCAATCGCCAGTCAGCCATTCAGGCTCGTCTGCCGTATTTCATTGAAATAAAATAAGGATATTATAACGCAAGAGAGAACAGGATTATGGAGGGCGACTTCATTAAAATCAACAAATGGCTGCTACCGCTAAGCTGGCTTTACGGCTTAGGGGTGAAGTTCAGGAATCTGATGTTCAGCACCGGAGTGTTGAAAAGTCGCGCCTTCGATGTTCCTGTCATTTCCGTTGGCAACATCACTGTTGGTGGTACGGGTAAGACACCTCATGTAGAATATCTCATACGTCTCTTGCAAGATATGTGTCATGTGGCAGTGCTCAGCAGAGGCTATAAACGTCAAAGCAAGGGGTTCGTCAAGGCTACAACAGAGACTCCTATGCAGGAGATTGGCGATGAGCCCTACCAGATGAAGCAAAAATTCCCCCATGTGACGGTAGCCGTCGACGCAGACCGCTGTCATGGTATTGACACCCTGATGGACGACGTTGTAAAGCCGGATGTCATCCTTTTGGACGATGCTTTCCAGCACCGATACGTAAAGCCGGGTATCAACATCCTGCTGGTAGACTATCACCGTCTCATCATCTATGACGAGCTGTTGCCAGCTGGCAGACTTCGTGAGCCGTTGAATGGCAAAGACCGGGCAGATATCGTCATCGTTACCAAGTGTCCGAAGGAGCTGAAACCCATGGAGTATCGCGTCATTACTAAGGCGATGAACCTCTATCCTTTCCAGCAACTGTTCTTTACCACGCTGGAGTACGGAGACCTCAAGCCAGTATTCCCAGAGGCAGCCAAAGTATCTGGAGTGTCTGGACTATCCGAGCTTAAAGACCAGCATATCCTGGTGCTGACGGGTATTGCGTCGCCAGAGCAGCTGATGCACGACCTCTCGCCATTGACCACGCATCTCACTCCGCTGTCCTTTGCCGACCACCATGAGTTCAATGCGAAGGACGTGCAACTTATTAATGACACTTTTGCCACCCTACCCTCACCCCGCATCATCATCACCACTGAGAAGGATGCCTGTCGTCTGCAACAAACAGAGGGCCTGAGCGACCAGGTGCGTGCAAACCTTTTTGTATTACCAATTCATGTCTGCTTCATGCTGAAGCAAGACGAAACGTTTAACACTTATATCATTAACTATGTACACAAAAATTCAAGAAACAGCATCCTGGTTAAAACAAAGGATGACAACAAGTCCCAAGACGGCGATCGTGCTGGGAACCGGCCTCGGACAATTAGCTTCCGAGATTACTGACAAGTTGGAGATTCCCTATGGCGATATTCCCAACTTCCCCGTATCTACTGTAGAAGGTCACGCGGGTGCCCTCATCTTCGGTAAACTCGGAGGTGTAGACATCATGGCCATGCAGGGACGCTTCCACTACTATGAGGGCTATTCGATGAAGGAAGTTACCTTCCCTGTTCGTGTGATGTATGAACTGGGTATCAAGACCCTCTTTGTCTCTAACGCTGCCGGTGGTATGAACCCTGCCTTCAAGATTGGCGACCTCATGGTGATTACCGACCACATCAACTTCTTCCCCGAGCATCCGTTGCGTGGCAAGAACTTCCCCACTGGTCCACGCTTCCCGGATATGCATG
>JAEEGL011773366.1_pt1 | contig 18424 bp, 4 predicted proteins | sample 9134231 | NCBI WGS metagenome assembly JAEEGL01 (sample SAMN16246548, study PRJNA631951) | gut metagenome | biome: gut microbiome; feature: rumen; material: fiber-attached | host: Bos | place: Iran: Karaj | collected 2018-10 | reverse complement strand
TTTTTATAGAAAAAATAGATAATATATAATATAAATTGTGAAAAGGGAATATATATAATTAAAATTATAGTAAATCCAATTATATTATATAATCCATGATCATCTACATCTGAACCTTGATATTTTATAAAAAAATAAAAATAAATAGGTATTGAATATAACAAATGAATATAACCTTTACATCTAAATAAAATAATCGAAATAAATGAACTAAAAAATAAAGATGAAATAATATCATATCTAATTAATTTTTTATACCAACTATATTTATGAGTTAATGTACAAAGATTTGGACTAATTGTTCCACATGATTCTAAACTTTTATAATATAATATTATTGATATTGAAAATAAAATAAAACATAATATATCATGAAAATACTTCTTGTATGATTTAATACATTTAATTTTATCTATAAATTTTTCATATATGTTAAAAAAAAGGATTTTTAAATTTGATGATGAATTAAATATATTTTTTATTTTTGAAATGAAATTAGTGTTTTCATTAATTACATTATCATTCACTTCAATTTTAACAGGTTTATAGTTTTGGTCTGTTAATTTCATATCAATAAAAATGATTTTTTATGCTTTTGTAATATGCTATAAATGAGATATGATTAGTTTTAAGAGTAACCAAATAATTCCCTATTAATGAATTAAATATAAAATAATTATTTTAATATTTCAATTTTATTAAATATTTTGATTAATAATATAAAAATTAATTTGTTAAAATATTTAACTCAAATTAAATATTCAAAAATAATTTTATATAATTTAAAATTAAATAATATACTATGTATTTTTTCTTTTTAGAAAAATTTGATTAAATATAAAAATATTTACAAATATTATAATAAATAAAAAATGGAATTTTTAACAAATATTTTAAATAACCAATTTAAAGATGAAATAAATTCAATCGAACTCAGAGAATATTATTTAATAAGTAAAGAGAATGAACCTCAAATTATAGAACCAATAAATTATAAAATTTCTTTAAATGAAATTCGTCCACAAATAATAAATTGGATTATATTTCTCTGTGATAATTTAAATTTTTCAATTCAAACTTTATTTAGAACAGTAATAATATTTGATCAATATATTGGAAAAATAAAAATAGAAAATTTAAATAAAAAAAATATACAATTAATTGCAATAGCTTGTTTATCTCTTGGAACTAAAATTGAAGAAATGAATTGTAATTATATTAAATTTTTTACTGATAAAGTTTTAAATACTCCAAATAATAAAGAATATTCATATAAAGATTTATCAAAAATGGAATTTAAAATATTAAATATTTTAAATTTTAAAACTTTATATTCAACACCAATAAATTTTGCAAAAATATATTTTGAATTATTAAAAAAAACTAATTTATTTAATAAAATTTTTTTAACTAATTTTTGGAATTATTATCTTTTATATTTAAAAAAAATACTAATAAATGAGATGTATATTACATATTTTCAAAGTGAAATTTCATATTTTATATTTATTCAATGTTGTTATCAATTTAATATTAATAGTAATATATTTAAAACAATTTATAATACTATAAATTGTTGTGAAAAAAAAGTAAAAAGAAAAGATAGTAAAATATATAATATGATTTCAATTCATTCATTGTAAAAAATTAACTATATGAATAAATTTCTATTGTATTTATTATTAATAATTGGAATAATTTTAAATTTTAATTTTAAATTTTATAATGAATTAAGGGTAAAATAATATGGAAAGATTATGATTTATTTATAATTTTAAATAAAAAATTTTTGTCTATAATTGAATAATTTTGTAAATTATATTTTTTGATTTTTAGTTTATAAAATTTGAATTTTATTTTTTTAAATTTTAAAAACTGAATATTGTATTTTATAATTTCTCTTTAAAAAAAAAATTTTACAAACCATACATAAAGGAAAAAAGTGTAAGAAAATTGATATATATAATTATATATAATTTTAAATTATAAATAATTTATTTAGTATTTATGATTCTATTGCTTAATATTTAACAACTTAAAAACGAGAAAATATTTTTTTAATTATCCTTTCATAACACTTTAATAAATAAAATAACTAAATAATTAAATCAAAAAATTATAAAGAAGAATTAAAAAATAATCACTAAATTATCTATGAATAAGAATAAAAGTTTCCTAAAATAAATTATATCTCATAAATACTTTTAACAAAAAAAAAAAAAAAAATGTAAAAAAAAATCAAAAATTAAATATTTCATTTTTTAATAGTAAAAATATTAACCAGTAATATTCATAATCAAAAAAGAATAAAACTCTCTACACAACTCATAATCTCCAGTAGCAATATATTTCTTTTCTTGATCAGGTAAAATAAACAACAAAGTAAAAGTTCTATCATTACTATTATTCCCTTCTTTCAAATTTTCATCATGAACTTCAACTCCAACAATAACTTTTAAATTAATTTCAAAAACAACTTCTTTTCCTTCAAAAACAACTAAAATATTTCTATTAGTTAAAATTAAAACACTATCACTTTTATCATAACCTCCATTTTTAAATTTAAAATATCTAAAATGAATAATTTCTTCATCATCATAATTTTCTAAATAATTTAAAATAGCTTTAATTTTTGCTTTTTCCTTATCATAAGATTTCAAAGCAGAACTTTTTTCAATTGGTCTTGGGAATCTAAATCTTCCACTTTTAATTTTATCATTAAATAAATTAGCAGTATTTTTTAATCCAACAAATAAATTATTACTAATTCTAAAAACAGCAGAAAAAGGAGAAACAGCAGCACCTAAAATACCAGTTCCAATTCCTTTAAATAATCCTTTAACACCTTCATTTTTTAATCCAACATAAGGATTTTTAAAAATACCAACAACACCTTTTCCAATATCAATAAAACCACCTTTGACTCCTTTATACATTCCATCAATGAAATTTTCAGGTTCTTTTTCTTGAATAATATTTTTTTCTCCTTGTAATGTTTGAGTAAAATTTAAAAAAGTTCCTGTTATTTTACCAACAACATCAAATCCACCTCCAATAACATTACTAATTAAAGAATAAACTCCTTTTGCTAATCCTTCACCAAAACCAACTGGTCCTTTTAAGAAACCTTTTCTTGGTTCATTGAAAAATTCAAAGAATCCTGTTCCTACTTTATCAACAAAACTAATTGGATTTCCTATTATATCAAGGGAACCTATTATTTTATAAAATTGTAACATTCCTTGTCTTGTATAATGTTTTTGTATTAAGGAAGTTAATGAATAAACATCAGTGAATACATTTGTATATACCATTTCTGAAAATCTTAATGTACAATCAGTTATTTTTGCTAAACTATTACCAAAGGCTGCTATTAATTTATGTATTATTCCTGGTAAATTTCCTAATTCAAGGGATGAGAGATCTATTCGTAATGTTAATGTTAATTTTATTGATGAGAGGAAAAGATAATTCATAAATATTTTTGATTGATTTTCTGATATTATTATTAAGTCTTCTGGAAGTTTTATTTCTGTTGATAAGGAGTTATCATATTTTGATGGTAAATTTTCTATATTTTCATTACTTTTATTATTTATATTTTCATTTTGGTTTATTTTATAAAAATCTAATTGTTCTAATAATTGATTTTGAAGTGATAGTAATGTAAATACACATACTTGATCTACGTATATTAATATTTCTTGCATTGTAAAATCAAATTGAGGATATTTTGTTGTTATTTCATTTGTTTTTGTATTTTCTGATGTATTTATTGAGAGAAGTAATTGGAAAAATGGAATAAATTCTAATTTTTCTTTTTCTGAAAGTGATTCTTCAATATCTGGATTTATTCTATTTTTTGGAACTATTATTGATTTAAATGAATCTTCTAAACAATAATCTATTTGGAAATTTTTCATCATTAATATTATATTTGTTATTGATTGTTTATTTATTTCTTCTTTTCTTTTAAAAGATAATGAATGATATTTTAAATATAAATTATATATTGATATATAAAATAATTCTTTTGGTGAATTATCTATTATTGATAAACCAAATCCTTTCATGTTTATTATGAATTTTGATGTTAAGTTTTTTTTATCACTTGTTTTTATTAAAGTTTTATAAAATGATTTAGTAACTTTTTTTTTATGTTTTACTTTATCAGATGTGATTATTAATTTTCTTCTTTTACTATTTTCAATAGTAATTTCAAAAGTGAATAAATCTTTATCTAATTTTTTATCAACTTTTTCAACTTTTGAAAAATCAATTTCAAATTCTTCATTTCTTATTTTTAAAATTATTTTCTTTTCATCATCTGATAAATCACTCCAAACAAAAGGTAATTCAGTAATTCCATTCATAATAATTAAATCTTGTGAAAATTTATTTTGTTTTTGTTTTATTTCAATTCTTTCATTTGTTTCATTTGATATTAAATATTCTGAATATTTTGGAGAATAAAAAATTAAATAAATTAATCCATTATCATAAGTTGCTATTGAAGTTTTAATTAATAAATAATTTTTATCTTGTATTTTATAAATTATATGTTCATTTAATAATTTTTCTTCTTTTTCTAATTCATTTTGTCTTTCTTTAATTAGTTTTAAATCTACATTTTTATTATTTTTAATTTCATTTTCTATATCTTCTTTTTCTTTTTCAATATCTTCAATTCTTATTTTAATATCTTCATTATCTTTTTTAATTTTTGAAACTAAATCATCATTTATTGGAATTTTAATATTTATATCAGATATTTCTTCAATATTAAAAGGACAAGAAAATTCATCTCCATTTTCAGATTTAATTCTAATATATTTCTTCATTTTTTTTTCAGTTTGAATATAATTAAATACTTCCATTTCACCTTTTTTTAAACTATGAAGTTCAAATAATTCATCATTTTCATTTTTATTAATATCATATTGTTTATATAAAATATCAATTGGTAAATTATTAACAAGCATAAATCTTGGTTCAATTGTTATAATAAATGAATTTTTAAATTTTGAAGATGATGAAATTAATAAAGCTAAATTTTGAACTAAAAGATTTTTATTATCATTTTCAATTTTAGATTCAAAAATTAATTCTCCTGACATTCCAATTGTATTTAATGATGTTTTTTTTGTCCAATTTGAATTTGCAATTTTGAAATTTGCTGCATTTGAATTAATATTAAAACATGAAATATCTTTTGGAATAATTTTATTTGAAATATTTTCTGCAAAAACATTTTCATTTATTGAATGATCTTTTATTAATATATTTTCATTTGTTTTATTATTAAAAATATAATCAAAGTAAAATATTATTTTTTTTCTTTTACTGAAATTTTTAACAATTTTCATTAAACCTTTTTCATCATATGCACTAATTAAAGAAAAGTTTTCATCTTTTTTTATTTTACATTCAATAATATCATTATTTCCATTTTTTAATTGTATTTTTTCATTATCATCTTTAGAAATATCAATTTCATCACTAATAAAATCTTCATTATGATATTTGAAATTTAATTTAATTTTATTATTTTCACCTTCTAAAGGATTAATATCAAAAACATTTGTAATATCTAAAGGATGTAAATTAATACTTTTAGTTTTTAAATCATTTAATAAATCAATTTTAATATCATAAGGGATTTGATTTTCTAAAATAAAACCTTGTCCAATTACAAACGTATAAGAAAAAGTATTATATATTCTATCTTTATATAAATCATTATCATTATTTTTATTTTCATTTAATATTTGAGAAAAATTACTTATTTTTTCATTAATTCCTCGATTCACAGTAAAATCAATTGAAACAAAATAATTTTCATTATTTTTTTTTAAAGGAACAATTTTAGAAGATCTATTTCTTAAATTTATTACTAAGCCTTCGGCATTAGGAATAAATGGAAGATCATTTAATATATCAAAACAAGTTAAGTTAACTAATTCATTTTTCATAAAATCTAAATTTTCATAAATTAATGTATAATTATTATTATTATTTTCAATCATATTATCATCATTTATTTTTGCATAAATTCTAGATTGACTTTTAACCATATTTAAAGGAATACTTTTTTGATTATTTGGTTCAATTATTATTTTATTTTGATTATTATTATGGTCAATATTATTTTCATTTAATCTATAATCTAACATAAAAATATCTCTTGGTATTAATGATAAAGTAATTGGATATTGTAAATTATTATAAAAAGAAATATTACTTTCTAAAACAATTGTTTTTGTTAAACCATTTTGATAAACTTTAACTAAAACTTGTAATGAATCATTCAATATTGTTTCTTCATTATTTTTTTTATTATGAACAATATCATCTTTATTTATTTTTTTATTTTCTTCTTGATTAATTAAAGGTTTTTTAAAGGAATCAGTATTAATTTCATTTTCATCTTCTTCTTTAATAGTTTTTAATTTATTATTATTATTTTGTATTTCAATTTCTTCAATAATATTATCATCATCTTCAATTAATTTTTCATTTTTGAATTTTTTTTCTTCTGTTTTTTTTTCTTCTACAACAATTTTTTTATTTAATTTAAGCCCAGTTCTAATAGATCTCGCATCATTAAAAACTTCTTTTTCTTTTAAAATAATAAAACTCTTAACATAATTAGAAGAATAATCATTAGAATTAATAATAGAATAACCTTCAAATTGAAAAGAAAATTTATCTTTTTTAAATTTTAATTCACTTTCTTCCATTTTTTTATATAAACCAACAATATCATTTTTACTATATTTAAGACTAGAATTATTTTTAATTTGATATTTAATAAATTTATTAACTCCATCTTCAATTTTTTCATCAGCATCTAACCAAAAATTAACATCAATTCCACTAAAATTTAAAATTTCAACAGCTGCATTTGAGCCAATATTAATATCTTTTCTTTTATCTAAACTATCCCAATCTTCTTCATTTTGATAAAATTTCTTCATAACATTATTAAAAACTCTAACAGAATCCATTGAAAAATTAATATTTAACATATCATTACTAATTAAATCACTTCTATATCTTGTAAAAGGAGCAAATTGATTTATTGAAAATTCCCCAGTCCATTTTTCAACAATTGGTTCCCAATCATTTTGTTTATCATTATAAAAATTAATTTCCATACTGAAATTTGCATTTGCATATTGATATAAATTATATGGATCATAATCTTTTAATGGAATTTCATTTTGAGATACACTTTCTATTATTACAAAACCAATATTTTTTGTTCCTTTTGGATTTGAATTTGAAATATATTTAAATGATGTTTTATTCATTTCAATATTTAATAAAGGTGAAATATATTGTGTAGTATTGTCTAAAAATCTCATTGATGTTTTATCTATTGTACATATTATATCCATTAAACTATGAAATGTTGATGTATTATATATTATTTCTTTTTCTTCTTTTTCTTCATTTTCTTTATTTTCTTTATTTTCATTTAATCCTGAATCATTAATTGAAGTATTTACTATACTTGTATCTTTATTTGAACTATTTTCACCTAATGAATTTGTGTCTGAAAGATTATCAAATGATGATGAATTTGTTGTATTTATATTTGTACTTTTTTTTGAAATTAAAGAATTATTATCATATGACATTATTGGATCTTCATATGGTAAATTCATATCTTTTGAAAATTGAGTTAATATATTTAAGAAATTTTGTAATGTTTTAATTTGACGAAAACCAATATTTATTGTCATTGGTTCAAAATTTACATTTATTCTCATTATATTTCTTTCATTTTCAAAATCAAGAAATGATTTTACATTTGTTAAAAATCTAAAATCTGATATCATTTTTTCACATAAACCAGGTTTAATATAATGTCCTCTTATGAAATTTAAAATACAAAAATCAATATTAAATATTTTAGTACTTATTTTCATATTATTATAATTATAATTTATTCTTTCAATTTCTTTAAATTCATTTATTATTGTTACATATTCACTATTCATATTTATTTTACACATAAAATTAAATTTAAATAATAAAACTTTTGTATCATCTTTTTCTGCTTCCATTGGCATCGACATTTCTATTTCTTTCATATTTATTTCTATTAACATATTTGAATTTTCAGTTTTTGTAATTTTATCTTTTATATTTAAATTATCTTCAATTGAACTTATAAAAGTTTTTTTTGCGTTAGGATCTTTATTTTTATTTTTTATACTTTTAAAAAACGCAGTATTTTCAAATACATTTTTCTTTTTTGGTAAAGGTTTTTTTGATGTTGATATTTCATTATCATCAACATCCATTAAATTCTTATTTTCTAAAATAATTTCTTTTTCATCTTCTTTTTCTTCTTCTTCTTTTAATTTTTTTTTATTTTTTTTTTTATTTTTAATATATTTCTCAATTATTAAATCTTGACTATTTAAATATTTTGATAATTTTTTCATTTTTTTTGAATAAATACCAAAATAATATTGATAAAATTGATATAATTTTGCTAAAGTTGGTAAAGGAAAACATAATTTTAATTTTTGCATATCCATTAAAACAAATTGTTTTTTTTCTAAAGAAAAATAATTATAAATAATTGTAATAAAAGCATTATCTAAATTATTATCTTTACCAACAAAACTTTTTTTAATAGATGTACTTATTTCATTAGAATCTAAATTTATTAAATTATTAATATTCATAGAATTAATTCTTGAAAAAGATTTTCTTAATAAACCTTCTTTTTCAATTTCACTTTCTGTTCCAATCATTTTTTGAAAAGAAGGATATAAAATTGGTTCTCCTTGAAAATTATTTTTTTCTGATAAATAATTAACTTCAACATAATTCATATTAATTGATTTAATTGATAATAAAACATTCATATTTGCTTTTTCTGTTATTCTTACATTTGTTGAAAATTGAGCCATTGAAAAAGATAAATATTCTTTATATTTTTTGTTATGTATTTTTTCATCTGAACTTTTTAATAATATTTCTTTTTCATTTGATGTAATTGTTTTTAATATTGCAAATTTTACTTTTGTTAATATGAAATCTAATATAAATGTTGGCTTATCTCTATTTTTATCTTCATCTTCTTTTTTCTTTTTTTCTTCTTCTTTTTTTTTATTTTCTTCTTCTTTCTTTTCTTCTTTTTTCTCTTCTTCTTTTTTCTCTTCTTCTTTCTTTTCTTCTTCTTTCTTTTCTTCTTTCTTTTCTTCATCTTCAATTTTTAAATCACTTAATAAATCATATTGTAATTTTTTATTAATTCTACTTAAACTATCAAGTAAATCAATAAAAAATATCATTTGTGTATCAGTTAAATTAAAATTAATATCACTAATAGTTATTTCAATTTTAAAATTTTCTAAAAATTGATTTTGTGGTTCAATAATATTATACATATTTAAATTTAAAGTAACATTTTCTAATAAATATAAACCTTCCAATAAAGTTAAATTCTCAACTCTACCATCATAATTTTTAATAGTTGACATATAAAAATTATTTCCTTCAAATTTATATAAATCATACATATTATTTTTTGAATTTAAATCATTAATATGAATATAATCAACATTCTTTTGTTTCTTAGGAGGTAAAATTGAATATAATTTCAAATCACCAAAACTAATTAAAATAGTTTCTTTATTTTTTTCATCAATAATATTTTGAGGAAATAACATCAAAGGACTTTTAATTTGAATATCTAAATCAATATTAAAATGATTATAATTTCCTTGATTTAAATCTTCTGAAAATTTCATTCCTTTATTAATATAAGTTCCAATTTCACCTTGAACATATTTCATAACATCATTTTTTCCTATTGAAGTATTTAAATTCGTCATAATTTTCGAAGAGAAATATTGTAAAGAATATAAATTAAGAGTAATAATTAATCTTTTTTTATTTTTAAAAATAAATTTATAATCACATTTTTCAAAATTAGGATCATTAATAAATTCAATAGCCAAAGTAGAACCATTTTCATTTTTATTAACAATTTCAAAATCTTTATTATCTTCTTCATCACCTTTTTGTTCAACAGTTTCAATTAAAGTTTGAAAAACAGATTCTTTTAATTGATATTGACTAATTTTTAAATCATCAACATATATACCAAAAAATTGTCCCTTTTTCCTTATTTCACAATAAATATTAAAATTTTTAAATTCTAAATCAATCATTTCAATTTCATCATTTTCTGGCATCTTTAATATATATCTTGGTAATTTAAATTCAACTTTATATAATACAAAACTATCTTTTATATCTCTTAAATAATCAATTTCTGTATCACTTTTAATATTATCAATTAAATCATTAGCTTCTTTATTTATTTTTTCATCTTTATTTTCTAATTCATTTAATTCTTTTTCTAATTTTTCAATTTCTTTTTTTTGTTCTTCTGTTGGACCAGAAGAAAAATAACTCCAAAATCCACTTCCTCCTTTTAATTGAGTAATTTTTTTTTCTATATTTTCTTTTTGATCTGAATGATTTATTTTCATTAAAGCAGCATCTCTCATTGCTTGTATTGTATCATATCTTAATCCATCTTCAACATTTTGTAAATCTTCTTTTTTCATTCTTTCAGCTTCTTTAAGATTTAATTTCTCTTTTTTATATTTAAATTCATAATAAGTAATATAATTTTCAACATATGCATTTTGTTGATTTTTAGTTAATTTTTTTGTATAATAATTATTTGCTAAACCAATTTGATACATTGCATTTAAATTTATATATGATAATAAATTCATTAAAACTGATATTTGAACTAATGATAATGCCATTTTTATTTCTCCTAATTCACAATATGCACTCGCTTTTGGTGATTGATCTAATTTTAAATTATCATTTAATGCTGTTTTTAAAGTTAATTCTAAATTAAATAATAAATATGAATGTGCATTTTCATCATATATTTTTATATTTGTTTCAGTTAAACAATATTTATAAAAATCTTTTATATCACTTATAAAATTTTCATAACTTGAATCAATTTTTGTTTGTTCATTATCAATAATATATTGTTCAAAAGGCATTTTATCTTTATTTTCATAAATATCCATAAACATAGATAAATTAGTTAATTTTATCATTTTATAATTTACAATATTATAAGGAATAGTATTAACTGTATCTTCAACTTTAGTAAAATTTTTATCAGTAGTTCTAATAAAAAGTTCTTTCATTAAAATACCAAAAGAAAAGGGTTTTTCTGGATAAGAAATTTCATCATCATATTTAATATAAATATCTTTAATATTAATTAATAAATTATTAATTATTTTTGAAGCCATTCCAGGTTCTGCATTTTCATTTTGAAATTGATTTACTTGTGACATTAATTCTTCTGCATTTTGTAATTTTGAATCTTTGTAAATTTCCATATTTTTAATTTCTGTTTCTTTTTTTAATCCTTCTAATTTTTTTTGACGAGCATGAAAAAAAACTTTATCTATATTTACTATTATTGGATATAAGTAAAAACGAGGTAATTGAAGTTTTATTTTTAATGTTCCAATATATCCATTTACTAATTCGAAATATGGAAGATTTAAATTTGTAAAAATTTCTGGTTTTATTTTTAAATTACTCATTTCAAATTCTCCACTCCAAATTGAACTTTTTGTTTGTTCTTTGTTTATTATAAGGATATTACTTAAATATTTATCAACTATGAAGTTAATTATACTACTCGTCATTTTTTTTGGATTTAAATAATTTTTTTATTTTTTATCTATTTTCTTTAATTTTGATAATTAATTAATTTAAACAATTAATTTTTTTTTTATATTTTTTTTTAATTCTTAAAATACTAGTTTATTTATATAAATATTTAATTTTTTCATTCAAAAAGTAATCAAAAAAAATATAATTAACATAATTTTTTATCAATATAAAAAAAAATTTTGCATTTATTATTTAAATATCAGGAATGAAATGTAATTAATATTAATTATGATTTTTTAAATCTAATAGTTTTAAACAAATAAATATTTTATATATATTAATAATTTAATTTTCTAATCTTGGATTAATAACATTTTATAAATTAAATTTAATTTATCATTTTGATTTTCATTATTATCTTTATTATTATTATTATTAGTAATATGTTGATTTTTTTCATATTCAATTTTTTCCTTACTCAAAAATTCAGATCCTTCAGAAAAAGTTTTTTGAATTTCATCAATTTTATAAGAACTTTTACTAGCATTTAATCCAGTTAAAGGATCAAGAATCATTAAAGAAGAATTTTGATGATAACCATCAATTCTATTATATAAATCATAAATGATTGGTGAATTAACATCAATAATATAATTTCTAAAATTAAAATAATTTCCAAAAAATTCTAAAAAATCAAAAAGTATTTTTCCTAAATTTAAATCAGGTATTTTTATTTGATTATTATTATCATCTTTAAAATTATTTTTATTATTATTATTATTTTTATTTATATATTGAATATAACTTAATATAATTAAAAATAAATTATGAGAAGATAATCCACCATTAAATGAATTATTCATTTTTTTTGAATTAAAAAACCTTTTAAGTACTCTTAAAATAATTTTTATTTCAGGATTTTTTTCTATTTTTTCTTTAGTAAAAGATACACTTGAAATATTTGTATTTTTTTCATTATTATTTAAAATAAAAGTAATATCAATTTTAATTTTTGTCAATTCATTTTTATCAAATTTAAAATTTTTATAAGCATTACTATTAATAAAAGTTTTCATCTCATTTTCTAATTCTATATTTCCTTTAATAAAAATATTAGGATCAATAATAAGTTTAATTATAGGAACACTTGCAGTAGAAATTGGATTAATATTTTCAAATTTATCTTCTTCAGAAAGTACTTTTTCAATAATAAAAAAAGTTTTATCTAATTCTTCTTTTTTTTCTGAATTTAATCTTATTTTTAAATCAATATCTGAATTTTCTATCATTAAATCAGATGCAAATGAACCATATAAATCTAAAGAATATTCATTTTCTTTTTCAAAAGCTTTTTTTATTATATTTTTTATTTCATTTATACAATATTGTTTTATATTTTTTTGCATTGATAAAATTTCTGATAAGTTATTATCATATTTTATTATATCATTATGTAATTTTTCAAAAAAATTTAGTTTTTGATTTTTATTTGGTGAGATTATTGCAAAAATGTTATTTCGACATTTATGTTCAATTTTTTTTGGTTTTTTTTTTTTTACTGTATCAAAGAGAAAAAAAGTCTGTTCTTTCTTTTTTTTATCTTTTTTTGGTTTTAATGGTAAAAAAATTTGAGAAACTTTATTTTTTTCTAAACTTGAATTATTTAAACTATTTTTATTATTATTATTGTTATTTAAATCTATTGTTGATGTTATATTTATTATTCCTAAACTTTCATTTCCTTTTTCAATTACTGCAATATTATTTCTTGGTGTTTTTGATTTTTTATTTTGTTGATTATCAATTATTTTATTATTTAATTTTTTTGTTTCTGATGAATTTTCCGAATGTAATTTTTTTATTTTTGGATTTTTTTTTGTAATATTCGTTGAACTTGAAGTATTATCATTATCATTTTCTGAAATATTAGTATCAATATCTTTTGAATTTGTTAATAAATTAAAATTATTTGTTTCAATTTCATTAAAGAAATCTAAATAATTATCTGGTTGAGTTATTAAAACTTTTGATATTATATTATATATTATTTCATTTTTTATAAATTGATAAATCTCTTTTTCACTATTTTTATTATTTGATATTTTTTTATTTAATACTAAATGGACATTTGAATCTGTACTATTAAAATAAGGAACATATAATTCATATTCTTCATCATCTTTTTTATTTGATTTATTTTTACATTTTTCTTTCTTTTTATCTTTTTGATAATCTTCTTCTAATAATTCTAAATAATTTTTTTCAATGTTTAATTTTATTAATTTATCAAAAATTGAATATTTAACAAAATATTTTATATTCCATAAATTATCAAAGTTTTGAAAAATTAAATAATCAACAAAAAATATATTTCCTTTACTACATAATACTTCTTTAATTTCTTTTTCTATATCTGAAAAGCTATTTGTATTATTTCTAATTGTATTATTAAAAGAAGAAAAATTTCTTGTATTCTTTTTCCAAAATTTAATATGATTTTTTTTATTTTTATCATTTATATTTAAATTATATAACTCTTCAATACTAATAAGTCCATTAAAAATATTTAATCTACTTTCCATATCATAATTTTCATTTAAATAATTTATAACATTTTTTCTATTATTAAAAAAACTTTCTAAATATTCCTCATTAATTAAAGAATGAACTGATATTTTATTTTTATTTTTTTTCTTTCCTGGATTAGGATTATAATTAAGTAAAAATTTAATTAAAATAGTTTGTTCTAAAAAACAGAAAATATATTGAATAGGATAATAATATTGCTCATTATTAATCCAAGAAGGAAGTGAATAAGAATATTGTTTTAATTCACTATTATAATCAGGTTTAATTAATTCTTGAAAAAAATAAGGTTGAGCAATTCTAAAACAATTTTCAAAATTTTCTTCTTTTAAAAGAAAAGTTGGACTTAAAGTCATACAATCAGGATAATTTTTCCTATGAACAGAAAAGAATAAAATATTATTTAAAATATAAATTGGATTTTTATTTTTCATTTTTTCATTTTTTTCTGTTCGAAATAAAAAAAAATTTCCAATATTAAAATTTATTAATTCTTCATCTGAAAAATTATCTAAATTATCTTGATTAAAAACAACTGTTTGAGATTCTATTTTTTTATTTTTTTTTTTCTTTAGTTAATTTAATCATATTTACTCCAGGTTTATTTGGAGGATAAATTCCATCATCAGTCTCAATATTATTAATTGAATTATTTGTTTGATTATAAGATATATCATTATTAGAATAAAGTAATTCCTTTATTTTAAATGAATTAAAAGAATCTTTTGAATAAAAATTAAACATTTGATATAAAATTTTACATATGAATTCATTTTCTACTGTTGAAATTTTTATTCTTGATTCTAAAGGAAGTGAAAAAAACCATCTTTTCACTTCTTCTTTTAATTTTGAACCTTTTAAATTTTCAAATTTTTTATCTTTTGTTAAATTATTATATATTTTATTATATTTTTTTGCTATATTTTCATAATTTTTAAATGATGATTTATCGTCATAGTAACTTAAAGTGTTTTTTATTATTGAAATTTTAAAACTCATTAAATGTTTTTTTAATGATAATTAATTTTATAATTTAATTATTTATTTAATTGTATAATAAAATATATTTTAATTGAACTAGATTATTAATTAATTTTTTGATTTAATTAATAAGTATCAAGTTATAATTTCACTAATTTATATTAAATGATGATAAATAATATGTAATAGATATATATCTAATTTTTATTAATTTTTAAAAAAATCAATAGCTAAATCACTTATTTTAATTTAAAACAAATATTTATTCTAATTTTAAATTTATTTAAAAAATTTCAACAAAGAAACTATTTTAACATTTTCTCTAATTAATTTATGAGAAATTAAAATAAATAATAATATCATAACAACTAATTCAAAAACTAAATTAGCAGTGAGACAAGTGACTAACAAAATTTTATGATTATGAAGAGTATTTTCTAATAAATTAGGAATAATATTTTCATTTTGATAAGACCTTAAAATATCACCTAAAAAAAAAATCAAAGTAAAAACACCATATAAATCTTGTAAATCTAAAAAAGAAATTTTTTCCTCATAACTCCCTTTTGTAATAGTATTTAAAACTTTTTGTTCATAAAAAGTAATTCCTTTAAAAATTAAAACTTGTTTTCTTAAAGAAAAAATATCAAAACTTTCACATAATTTAACTAAAAAATTATTATATATATCAATTTCATTTTGATCTGTATTATCTGGAATTGAATTTAAATAATTAGCATCATTTAAAGAAGGAAGATCTTCACAAGAAATATTTTGAAAATTTTGAATAACTTCATATATTTTCTCATTATCATTTTCAATTGATTTAACAATTCTTAAATCTAATAAAATATTTTGAAAATTATTTATTACAAAAGTATCAGATTCTTCATAATTTTGCAAAACTGACAATTCACTTTGTGAAGTATTTGTAATTATCATAAACATTAATGAAATTACATTATGTGTAATATAATTATCAATATCTGAACTTATATTATAATATTTAATTAAACTTTTTAATTGAAAAAATTCTTCTTTCATTAATATATATAATATCACTCCTAAAATGTAGAATAACAAATAAACAACAAAAATTGTTGTAAAATATTGTTTAATGTAATCTTTATATATTAAAAAATTTGTTTTTTCTTCTTTCTTTTTTATTCCTCCTAAACTCAATCTTTCTTTATTTTCAGCTTCTTTTAATTTTTGATATTCTTTAATTTCGGATGTAATTTTTTTCATTTCAACATAAGGTTCATTATCATATAATAATAATAAATTTTTCCAATGATTAAATTTAGAATGAAAATAATTAATAAATTGAGGAGAATATAATCTATGGGAAAATTTTTTAAATTGTTTATCTAAACCAATCATAAATGAATAAATAAAAAAACAATTTAATATTAATACACAAATATTTAAAATAAATAAAGATATAATAAAACCTTCTAAAGTAGTTGAAATTGCATTTAAATGCTGATTAAACCATTCACTTAAAATATTTTTAATTGAAATTAAACCACTTTCTATTATGGGATAATTAATAATAATTTGGTAAATGTATTTATGATCTAAAGTAGCATTAGTTAAATTAAAATTTATTAATTCAAAATTTGTTGTTAATGTAAAAAATTTAATAAAAATATTTTTTAAATTATCTCTGTTAATAATTTGAGTAATAAAATTTAAATATAAATCAATTGCATTAAAAAAAGAATTATTAGTATAAACTAAGTAAGGTAAATTTTCTTCATGTTTAATTTTACTTTTATCAATATAATCTTGATTATCATTTTCATTTTCCCTTATTAAAAAAATTTTTAAATTAATTTTCTCAATATCTTTAATTTTTTTTTTTGAAAGAGAATAAGCTTTTTTTTTATATTCAGTATATCTATTTTTAATTGTATCAATACTGTTTAAAAATTCTCTATAAACAATTTCACTCATTAACATTTCATCTTTTTCTAAATTAAAAGTAACTTGATAAATTTTAGATAAAGAATTATAATAACATATTCTATTTTCTCCTTCCATATTTTCAAAACATAAATTTGAAGAAATTCTAACAATTTCCATATCAATTCCTCTTTTAAAAAAGTGAAATTTACCATAAAATTCATACATATCAATAAAATCATTATCAAGTTTTAATTGAATTATTAAAAATAATAAACTAATTATAACAATAATAGTATGGAATACTGTTATTATAATATTTAACATTTTAAATCTTCTTAATCTATTTTCTTCTTTTGATAATATATTTTTTCCATTTAATGTTTTAATATGAAATTTATTTGTTGTTGAATCTGAAGAACCAGAAAAAGAAACTGATTCAGTACCAACTGATAACATTTTATTTATTTGTTCATTATAATCTATATTAAAATGTTCTTCTTCTTTTTCATTTTCATTTTCATTTTTTATTAATTTTGTCATGACATAAATAGTAAATTTATTCTTTTCTTTTTCTCCTATTTTTATTTTTTTTTCTAGAATAAATTTCTCTTTTAAAATATCAACTTTCCTATTTTTTAAATTATTTAATATTTCTTCTTTTACATAAATATCTTTATTATCATCTAAATATTTTTTTAATAATTTATAAAATAAAGTAAAATTAACTTGAAAAAATAATTTATTTTCATCAAAAGATTGATTTAAATTTTTATTATTTGAAAAATCATTAGGTAATAATGAAGGAGTAATTTTTTTAAATATTTGATCAAAACAAAAAGTTTTTCTAATTAAACTTAATGAATAAACAATTTCAGGATTAATACAAAAATAAAAATTAAGTGATTTAGAAAAAGAAATTAAAATTTCTTTTGTATTTTTTCCAACATTAATAGTTTCAAATATTAAAACATCTTGATGAGAATTTTGAAATTGTCCTGAAATTAATAATTCACCAAAATTAATTGAAGGATACATTACAAATCTAAATTGAAATATATCAATATAATCAATATCATCTTCATTTAAATCTGAAATTACAAATTCAAAAAAATTTTTTGAATCTTTAAAATTATTATCTTTTAAAAAACTTTCCATTTTATCTTTTGCACTTTGTCTTAAATAATTAGGAAATAAATTCTCAAAAGATCTATTTAAATATTTTCTCATTTGATGACTTACTTTAATAATAGTAAAATTT
>JAEEGL010729605.1_pt1 | contig 18424 bp, 17 predicted proteins | sample 9134231 | NCBI WGS metagenome assembly JAEEGL01 (sample SAMN16246548, study PRJNA631951) | gut metagenome | biome: gut microbiome; feature: rumen; material: fiber-attached | host: Bos | place: Iran: Karaj | collected 2018-10 | reverse complement strand
TATATTGATCATGATGCGAGAAAGAACGGTATGGGGCGCATGCTCTATGAGGCTTTGGAAGAAAAGCTGAAAACGATCGGGATTCTGAACATGTATGCCTGCATAGCGTATCCGGACACAGAAGATGAGTACCTGACAAAAAACAGCGCTGAATTTCATGAGCATCTGGGATACTCAAAGGTTGGCGAATTTCACAAATGCGGCTATAAGTTCGGGCGTTGGTATAACATGATATGGATGGAAAAGCTGTTACCATTCACGGGTCATGATGGAAATGGCGGTCGCTGACGGGAGCTTGCTCACAGGCAATGAATGGTATCAAAAGATTAGAGGGATGGATATTGGGAATGAGGGTCATAAGTTTTTTTGAAAGCGATAGAAAAGATCATTGGCTGGATGAGATCAGGAGGGCTGACTGGGGCGCTGCAGGCTTTTTATATGAACTGCTAAGTAAAGGAACCTTCTTCGAAGCCACAGGTGATAGTTCGAAGGTGTTGCTGTTAACGGATGGCGATGAGCTGATTTCATTTTGTACCTACGCGGAAAAGGATGATATCCAGCCAACGGAGCTTTCGCCGTGGATAGGTTTTGTTTATACGTTTCCGGAACATAGAGGACATCACTATGCCGGGCTTCTGATGGACGAAGTAGAAAGGCTTGCGAAAAAAGACGGTGTTTCCGAGGTTTATATTTCAACGAATCAAACCGGATTATATGAAAAATATGGCTGTGAGTTCAAAGAAGAGATGAAAGATATGGATGGGGAATTATCCAGAGTATATGTGAAAAAAATTGGGATTTGATATATAAGTACTGATTGAAATTATAAGAATACGGAAATGAAGAAAATGCTTATCATAATACCGGTACTATTGATCATTATCATATTTGCCATAATTCCCCCGAGTACCGGGAAACTGCCCAAGGGTCATGTTATAAATGAGAAGACCGGCCTGGACATAGACGGATTTAAAATAGGAATGATCATTTTATCAGATAATGTCGATAATCCGGTGCTGCTTGTCTGCGGAGGCGGTCCGGGAATTCCGCAGTACCTGATGGAGAGTTTATATCCTTCGGTGCTCCCCGGGTATTTTACCGTGTGCTATTTCGATTACAGGGGAACCGGCCTGTCCTTTGACAGCAGTGTCGATCCTGATGATATGACAACAGAGAGATTTATTGATGATGCCCTGTTTGTGACTGACTATCTAAGGGATCGTTTCGGGCAGGAAAAGATATATATCATGGGTCATTCGTTCGGAACATATATAGCGTTAAACACGGTTTTGCTTCACCCGGAGAAATATATCGCATATATGGCTATGTCTCAGTGCTGTGATCAGCACCGCTCGGAAATCCTGGCATATGATTACATGCGTTCTCAGTATGAAGCACAGGGCAACAGTTCTATGGTTGCGAAGTTTGATAAATACCGGATAAAGGAGTCGCAGGAGGATTATAGAGAATATTCCGGTTCAGGTCTCAGGGATAAGGCTATGCATGAACTCGGTGTAGGAACGACGTCAGACATGAATAATGTAATAACAGGTCTATTTTTCCCCAGTCTTCGGATGACAGCCTATACACCGCTTGAAAGGATCAATCTGTGGAGAGGGAAGGCCGCCTCCGGCAAGTTTGCCGTTCATAATGAATCAAGAGTGTTTAATGCGTTTGAAAGTGTTAAGAGCATTGATATCCCGATATGGTTCTTTGCCGGTGAGAATGATATGACATGCTGTACATCCTTGCAGAAGGAGTACTACGAGACGATAGAAGCACCTGATAAAGAGTTCTTTCTGTATGAAGGCTGCGCTCACAGCCCTGTCTATGAGGACGGAGAAAGGACACGGGAAATACTCGACAAAGTTTTGAAATAAGGTTACCATTCACGGGTCATGATGGAAATGCCGGTTACTGACGGGAGCTTGCTCACAGCCAGTGACCGGCATTTCCTTCATGAAACCGTGAATGGTAACTACTGAATTTCAATATTTTCCGTTACAGATCCAACGTTATGATATTGGAATCACCGGACAATACTGTCTTTCCCTTCACCTTTTTAAATGAACGGACCATGAATTTATAACTCTGTCCGAGCTCCAGATCATCTACCTGGTATGATGCCTTTCCCTTTGATAACTTTGCTATCTGATCATAAGTATCTGTACTGTCGTCATACATATAAACAAAATAGCCCTTTGCTCCGGGGATACGTTTCCATTTCAGTTTTACGGATACAGTAGCTGTAACTACCGGCGCGGATTCATCATATTCCGGTTCCGGTGAGGGAGTCGGTGAAGGTTCCGGCGAAGGAGTCGGTGAAGGAACCGGAGAGGGCTCCGGTTCAGGGTTATTCTCCTTATCCGAATTGATATAGTATTTTCCTATAACTCCTGTGTACCTGTTCTTTGCATAGATCCAAACCTCCTGTCCGGCAAAATCTGCATCGGTACTGATGGTAACAAGACCATTTTCATCTACTGTAGCTATACTGTCATATGAGGAACTCCATTCATAATCGGAAGCATTAGTATATTTGCCATCCGTAGCAGATAATTGAACAGTATCTCCGGGTCTTACCTTTTCCTTATCTCCGGTAATTATAACCTCATTTATCGTTTCCGTCGTAGTAACAAGACAGATATCATCAAAGTAGGCATCATTATCGGAACCGACAAACCGATTGGCGATACACGAAACTCTTGCGGTTAACGCTCCTTCAGGAATCATCAGACTTATCTCATGAAATCCCCATTCCGGATTTCTCTGCTGAGAAGAATCTGAGGACAGAACCTCTCCTGATGCATTCAGAAAAGAGAGTTGAAGCGTCGCCTGGTCATGCGGAGACTGATTATAATTCGCCAGCCAGGCAGAAAGCTTCATCCACGTTCCTGCTTTATAGGAGCCTACTGCCACATCCTGATACATCATGGCATATGTACAGGCTCTCTTTGAAGGCCAGAAGAAGGTCTCGCCTTCCTTGGGCTCATGATTCGTTGTATTGAGCGACGGTTCCCAGATATCATCCGGATCTGTCCATCCGGTCATGCCATCCTCTCCGCCGCCGTTTATCAGAAGATTCTTACTCTCTGAAGCTGAAACGGTAAACGCCGGAAATGAAGTTAATAAGATCGTTGCCAACAGCGTCCACGATAATAGATTAAGTATGATTCCTTTTTTCTTCATCTTTGATCCTTTCTTAAATTACCTGTTATCCCTGCATATCCAAAAAATACCTTCGGGCCGATCCGCATTTTGGATCGGATCATTTCCTCTGTCCGGTATTATGTCCAGTATACCCATTTTTCAAGGGATGAGCAATACAAATTAATGGTACTTTTCGACGGAAGTATTCCGGCCGCTGGGCTCATCCCAAAAGCTATCTGTGATAAAATATCAATTTTATAAATGTTATGCTATACTTGGAGATAGGCAAATACTCCCTTACAGAATCTTATTAAGGAGGTTCGGATTATCATGAATGATATGAGTATGAGTGACATTGAGGCTATCAGGGGAAGACATTCGGTCAGGAGCTATAAGCCTGACAGTATCGAGGCGGAGAAGGTATCCCTTATAAAAGGAATGCTTGATGAGCTGAATAAAGAAGGTGATCTGCATCTGCAATTTATAGAGGATGCCGGAAAAACATATAACAAGCTCATGAATAAGGCAATGGGGCTTGGTTCCGTTCCCAGCGTGATCGCATGTGTGGGCAGGGATACGGATGATCTTGATCAGAGAGTTGGCTATTACGGCGAGAAACTGGTGCTTTATGCACAGAAGCTGGGGCTCAATACCTGCTGGACAGGAGTTTTCAGCCGGAAGAATATAACGGCAGAAGTATCAGAAGGAGAGAGACTTGTGATCTCTATTGCCATAGGTTATGGAAGGGAGCAGGGGAAGCCGCATAAATCAAAGAGTGCTGCGCAGGTAAGCGAGGTTTCCGGAGAAAGACCTGAATGGTTTGATAAGGGCGTAGAGATGGCGCTTCTGGCACCGACCGCTGTCAACCAGCAAAAGTTTGTCATAAAGCTTGGAGAGAATGAATCTGTCGAATTTATTGACAAGGGCGGGATCCTGAGCCAGGTGGATCTCGGGATCGTGAGATGCCATTTTGAGATCGGGTCGGGAAGGGACCAGAACCCCCGGGGGAAAACATCTGCATAGACGGTGGAATAGCAAGACAGATAATCTATCATGATTATGGCCATTCTATTAATTGGGGAACAGATGAAATAGCGTTTTGAGGAGGAAACGGATTTTATGTCTGAAGTGTCAAAAAAGATCATTGCTGCCTGTGGAAATGATTGTGCTGCCTGTCCGAGATATGTGGCGCATCCATATGAGAAAACAGATGAAGAATTGCATCATACCGCGGAATTATGGTTGAAGATCGGATACAGGGATCATGTTGTCTCTAATGAGGAGATATCCTGCACCGGATGTAAACCTGAGAACTGGTGCAGGTATCATGTAGTCGCCTGCTGCATGGAAAAGGGAATTGAAACCTGTGCCGACTGTGAGGAATATCCCTGTGACAATATGAAGGAATGCTTTGAGATAACAAAGTCATTTGAACCGATGTGCAGGAAAGTATGTTCTGAGGATGAGTATCTCCAAATGAAAACAGCTTTTTTTGAAAAAGAGGTAAATCTGGATAAATCGAAGGAGGTATAGGTCAGTATTATGAAACGGGAGCTTGGGATCGCACGCTGCGGGTTGGCCTGTTGTTTGTGTTCTGAAAACATAACCTGTAAGGGATGTAAACGGGATGGCTTTATGGAACTGTCGTGGTGCAAGGATGCTGAGTGGTGTGAAGTTCGCAGGTGCGGTATTGATAAGAATCTGAATGGCTGCTATGAGTGTGAACCTGCGGAATGCCGGAAGGGATTATACTCAGAGAAGATCAAGCCAAGAGCCTTTGCGGAGTTTGCCCGGCGATATGGGGTTGATGAACTGCTTGACTGTTTGGAGCGTAACGAGAAAGCCGGTATCGTCTATCATCGCGAAGGAATTATGGGAGACTACGATGATTTTGATGATCTGGAAGAATTGATCGATTACATAAAAACGGGGAAAAAGAAATCCACTTATATATCGCCTGATCCGAAATGGAATTCAGATCAGTATTGTCAAGGAGGGTGACACATGAACTCTGTCGCGGAAAGGGTTATGCCGGTGAATGCCTGGAATTTGCAAGACAGATCGCGGCAAAGGAAATCCTTACCTGCGATAAGATGCCGCAATTATTGTAAAAGATTTGATCAAAACCGATGAGGAGAAAGTAAATGCTTGAAACAAAACGCCTGATCCTGCGTCGTTGGGAGGATAGCGATGCGGATGATCTATACTTATATGCCAGTGATCCTGATGTGGGCCCGATCGCCGGATGGCCTGCCCATAAGAATATTGATGAGAGCCGGGATGTGATCAGGAATGTCTTTAACGGGAAAGAGGCTTATGCTGTCTGTCTGAAGGAAGACGGCAAGGCGATCGGTGCCATTGAACTGAAGCTAAAAGGGCATACCGACATGACTGACCGGGATGATGAGTGCGAGATGGGTTATTGGGTTGGGAAACCTTTCTGGGGTCAGGGCATCATACCTGAGGCTGTCAGAGAAATGCTCCGCCGTGCTTTTGAGGAGCTGGGGATGCAGAAGGTATGGATCGGTTATTATGAGGGCAATACCAGATCCAGGCGAGTTCAGGAAAAAACCGGATTCCGTTATCAATGGAGGTCGGAAGGCGTGGATGTTCCGTTGATGCATGAGAAAAGGACGGGGCACGTAAGCAGCATGACTAAGGATCAGTGGGAATGGAACAGATTATATGATGCCGCGATGGCAGTACAGAATGAACGCAGAATATCCGATTATGTTACATGCGGTGAGGTTTCCGCCGCCATTCTTTCTAAAAGCGGAAGGATATATACAGGCGTTTGTATCGATACATGTTCTACGTTAGGCATCTGTGCGGAAAGAAATGCAATCTTCAATATGATCACAAACGGAGAGCAGGAGATCAGGAAGGTCGTATCAATCCTGCCTGACGGTTCCAGCGGGGCGCCGTGCGGAGCGTGCCGGGAACTGATGGTTCAGCTGATGCCGGAGAAATATAAAAATATAGAGATTATGATGGATTATAAGCAGGAAAGGATCCTCACCCTCGGGGAGTTGACACCGGAGTGGTGGATAGGTTGACATACTTTTAAACTTATACGCCCTGTCCGGCTATGAACATTATGATCGCCAAGATCGCGCCCATAACGTTGACAAGGATCTCAATGATACCAAGTATGAAAAATTTCATGGCCTCTGCCGTGCCTTCCTTTGTTGCCTTTGCAGCAAACACCGTTCCGATAACAGACATCACCAGGCACGGCAATGGTGATATAAACATACTCATCAGGCCCGCAAATGCAAAGATCGAATAAAGCGCGCCTTTGTTAGTAGGAGCTTCAAGTATAGCTGCAAGTACCATACAGAGCACTGTGACCGCCAGAATAATGACCGGGATCAGGGTCAGTACCTTTGCCTTTGAATAGTTGCTGTTCTTCATATATGTCTCCTGTTCTTTGCGAAGCAATCGTTACTATTTACGGCTTTTCAGACCGTGATAGAAACGGGTTTTGCCAATATAAATCGCCTTCGCTAAGGAAGAATCGCACAGCAAGCGCGCGATTTGGCCGTGAATGGTAACAAGCAGTCATCCGCTGTATTCGTAGATAAAGGCTTTATGCTTTCTGCTGTAGTAAATACAGAATCCGGCGCGGTTCATTTCTTCAAAGTCCCGTTGCCTGGTTCTCTCGTTGCTGTTCGGAAAAAGAGTATAGTATTCTTCCTTGATATCAGGAAGATCTACCTCATCCGGGATCATAAATGAGCGGACGGCTTCTATGGATGCGGGCGTGGTATCCGGATCGTCTTTTGTTTCTTCCACAAATTCATTAAACTCTTCAAGATGTTCTTCGTAGCTTTCCAACGCTTCAATATCGACCCTGGAAAGGGTGCGGATAAGAGTACCTATACGGTACAGGCGCATTAAATGCTGCCTGCGGCGGGGCGGCGCTGAAATCTCAAAAACAGCATCCCCGTCGAGGATATATCTGTCATCGGTTTTATTGTATTTTATTTTGATCAGACCGCAGTCCCGGATGTCCTTCAGATCACGCTGCAGCATACGGCGGGTGATCCCAAAGGTTTCAGTCAGTTCTGCAGGGCTGTAAATTGCGCCGTTTCGGATGGATGCAATACAGTTATATATCTGAAGCTGTCTGGTCATTTTTAATCCTTCGCTTTTGGACATATGATCACCTTTCTTTTTTGCGTTTGACAAAAGCTCATAAATCCACTATAGTGTATTATACGACAATCCCTTGACGCGTATCAAGCATGAATTATGAAAATGCGGGTGGGGTGACCCGCCGGTGTTACCATTCACGGTCTGGAAGGCCGTGAATAGCCGATCAGATTGTCATCTGTGAGTTAGATATTAAAGGCGCAAAACAGCCTTTAATAGATGAGTAACGAGCCAGTGAATGGTAACATCCCATATATTTCTCCGGATAAGCGAGGTAAAATAGGAACATAAGGGCAAAAGGATCATGAATAGATTATGAGAATATCTGAAAGCTGTGCCAGGTGCCTGTATGACCGACAACTGAATAAAACGGACAACGCTCAATACCTTGCAGAGATCAGGGGTCTGCTTGATGGCAGGGGTGAAAACGATACAAGCCCGTACATGGTTTATCTTTTCAATAAGGTCCATGTAAGGTATTTCGGAAAAGGCGCGGACTATTCGGAGATCAAGAAACAATATAATGACCTGATGCTGAGTATGGAGGACAAGCTTCGCGCGGAAATAGAAAATGCTGAGGATCCGCTGGCAAGGTCACTTGTTATGGCGCGGATAGGGAATTACATAGACTTCGGAGCTATGAACCATGTGGATCAGGATGAGTTCCTCGCCCTCTTTGCTGAAACAGGGATGCGTGAGGATGACTGGAAAACCTACAGCTCCTTCATAAAAGAATGCGAAAATGCAGCTTCCTTCCTGCTGATATGCGATAACTGCGGGGAGATCGTCCTTGATAAGCTCTTGATCGAGCAGCTTATAAAAAGGTTTCCTCAGATAAAGGTAAAGGCGCTGGTACGCGGCGGTGAAGTCCTGAATGATGCGACGACAGAGGATGCGGAATACACCGGGCTTGATAAGGTGGCAGATATCGTATCAAACGGTGAAGCGATCGCGGGAACGATATATGATATGATGCCGCAGGATGCAAAAGATGCGCTTGATGAGGCAGATGTGATCCTCGCAAAGGGACAGGGCAATTATGAATCCCTGTCCGGTCAGGGACGGCATATCTTCTATGAGTTCCTGTGTAAGTGTGATCTGTTCACGAGCAGATTTGATGTTCCCAGGCTGACAGGGATGTTTATTGAGGAAAGCTGATCCGGTGGGTTGCCCGGAGGGTATCCGTTACTATCACGGCCTGAAAGGCAGTGAATACTAACGATAGTTGATCTTACCGGTAAAGGGATCTGTCAGAGAGAATATAAAGCTTATGAGCAGTATGTCAGTAATAATGCTGAGATAGAGAAATTATTTTTTTCAGGGGTTGATTTTTATAAAGGACTCTCCGATAAATAGATAGAAGAAACCTATAACTGTCTTCAAATGCACTGAAACGGAATTCATTGGTTATCTACAGGGAGGTAGAGAAATGGCAGGTATCAGTGGTATTTCTGCTTATCGGCAGATAAATCAGATCAAAAAAGGGCCGGAGCGCACAAACGGATCGCCCTCTTCAAAGGCTGCGCCCGGTGGTTCCGCAAAGGAGCCCCGATCATCCGGGATTGAAACAAAAGGATGGTCTCCGATCGACACAACCGGTTCCCTGGTTCCGAGAAAAACTGAATATGGAAATACGATAGGTGATGTACAGCTTAGTGACAAGGCAAAAGATTACTATAATGAGCTGAAATCCAAGTATCATAACATGGAATTCATTGCCGTGAGCAAGGACATGAAGGCTCAGGTAAAGGCAAATGCTGCGTCTTACGGTAATGCGGATAAGATGGTAGTCCTTATCGATGAAGAAAAGCTGGAACGCATGGCTACCGATGAATCCTTCCGCAAACAATACGAAGGGATCATCGACATGTCCCGGACAAAGCTGGCAGAGGCAAAGAACAGCCTGACAAGCAGCGGCGCAGGTATTAAGAATTTTGGCATGTCTGTGGACTCGGATGGCAAGGAGAGCTTCTTTGCTACGGTGGAAAAATCCCAGGATCTTCAGAAAAAGCGGATAGAAAAGAAAGCTGCCGAAAAGAAGGAGCTGAAAGCGAAGGAAAAAAAGAAGGCTGAAAAGCAGGCCCGGGAAGAACGGATAAAGAAAGCAAAGGAAAAGAGGGCAGAAAAAGAAGATAGGCCCGGGAAGGCAGATAAGCCGGATCGGGACGAGATCTCTCCCGAAACAGAGGAAGGGATACACGACAGGGATGAGGATGCTGACGGAAAGGAATATGTGACTATTGAGGCAGATTCCATGGATGAATTGCTTTCGAAGGTGCAAGGCTACTCGTATGAAAATGCTGCAAACAGAGTCATGACAGCCTCCGAGCGCATGATCGGCGGGCACGTTGACTTCAGGGGATAATGGACAGCCCGGAGGCGCGTGATGAAGATGGGGAAGCGCCGGAAGGATGACAGCATATGCCTTGGCTTCGGACGGGGTGACCCGTAAATGGCAACCTCCGGGCAATGTTAAACAGGTAAGGGTACCGATCAGAATGAGGATAGTCAATCTTATAGAAAATACGGAAGGCAGTGCCGGGTGTGCGTGTTCACACGGTCTGTCATTTTATGTTGAAACGGAAAAACATAAGCTGCTTGTGGATCTCGGGCCGTCAGAGGAAACGCTTAAGAATGCCGAAAAGCTGGATATCGATCTTACACAGGTCGATACCGTTATCTTAAGCCACGGTCACTACGATCATTCGGGCGGGATCATGGCGTTTTCCGGGATCAATCCAAATGCCGTCATATATATGCAGGAATCGGCAAATGATGATTACTATTCCGATAATGGAGAGGGCGAAGGCGGAGAACGTTACAGATATATCGGGATAGACAAAGCTATTATGAACCTTCCGCAGGTAAAGACTATTAAGGGCGATCATTGTATCGACGATGAGCTTGAGCTGTTCACAGTGAAGAACAGGACGCATAAACTGCCCTTCACCAATAAACGCCTCCTGCGCAGGGAGAATGGTAAGTACGTTCAGGATGATTTCGGACATGAGCATTATCTGGTGATCAGTGATGGAGATAAGAAGATCCTTATATCCGGATGCGCTCATAACGGCATCTTAAGCATCCTCGATGCTTATAAGGAGAAGTATGGTTCTTATCCGGGCGCAGTGATCAGCGGATTTCATCTGATGAAAAAGACGGAATACTCTGATGCGGAACTTGACGAAGTGGTGGATATCGGTAAGGAATTGAAGAAATATCCCACGGTTTTCTATACCTGCCACTGTACCGGAGAACCGGCATATAAGCTCATGAAATCTGAGATGGGCGGGAAACTTCTGTATGTCCATTCGGGAGATGAAATAAAAGAAACAGGCGGTAAAGCAGAAAAGCATGATTGAGGTTGAGATCAAGATCCGGGCCGATCTGGATAATGCCCGTGAAAAGCTGATAGAAAATGGGTTTGTGCAGGATCTGCATGTAAAGGAATCCGATACTTATTATGATACAGCAGACGGACATATCCGGGGGAATGATACCGCCCTTAGGATCCGGACTGTCGAATATCCGGATTCAGGGTCATCAAAAGCATATATTACCTTCAAAGGAAACCGTTGTGATGATGTTTCCATGACACGTCCCGAATATGAATCGTCAGTCGGGAGCCCGGAGGAGGTTGTTAAGATCCTTGATGCGCTTGGATACAAACCGGTGCAGCCGCTTGTTACAAAAGACCGTAACCAGTATGTTAAGGGCCAGATATCAGCCTGTCTTGACAGGGTTGATGGTCTGGGAGACTTTCTTGAGCTTGAGATCATGGCTGAGGAAGATTCCCGGGATGATGCACTTGTCCGGTTATGGGGAGTACTTGAATCATTGGGATATAGCAGGTCAGATACCATAACGTTGTCATATCTTACGATGCTGCAGAAACGGAGTTCTACCACAGATCCTGTCAGAGTGTGATTAATAGTAATATAAATAGGTTGCTGCGTTTTGAGCGCGGCCGCCTGCTGTTTCTGTGCGTGAATGTCCGAAAAATGCCCATATAATGATGCTATACCCCCGGTAAAGTGGTACAATTATAAAAATATCTGTATAGAAATGTTAGGTTCTTTCGGATATCGGACAGTTTGGGCGTGGCGTTTAAACGCTACACGGAAGGTTTTTTAAGGGAGGTTGGCAATGCAGTATTCAAAAGCGTGTGGTGAAGAGATATCAAAACTGGCATTTGGAGCGATGAGGCTCCCTCTCAGGGAGGATGGGAGTATAGATCAGGAGCAGGTTTGCGAGATGACGGATTACGCCATGGAGCATGGGGTGAATTATTATGACACGGCCTATCCGTATCATGAGGGCAAGTCTGAGATAGCGATCGGAAAGGCTCTTGCAAAATATCCGAGGGAAAGCTTTAAGCTGGCAACGAAGTTCCCCGGCCATCAGTTCATGAAAAAGTATGACTGTGAAGGGATATTTAATGAGCAGCTTGCTAAATGCGGGGTAGAGTATTTTGACTTTTACCTTCTTCACAATATATACGAGAACAGTCTTTCGACATACAAAAATGAAGATTACGGAATAGTTGACTATTTCGTGAAGCAGAAAGAACTCGGAAAGATCAGACACCTGGGGTTCTCTACTCATTCCAGAGCGGAGAATCTGGAAGAGATACTTGATTTCCTGGGAGATCGGATTGAATTCTGCCAGATACAGCTGAACTATGTGGACTGGACGCTGCAGGATGCCAAAAAGAAGATCGGATTGCTTGGAAGCAGAGGGATCCCTGTCATTGTCATGGAACCGGTGAGGGGAGGAAAATTAACGGATCTCGGGGAGGAAAACAATGCGAAACTGAAAGCATTGAGGCCTGAAGAGTCGATTGCTTCATGGGCGTTCAGATGGCTTATGAATATCCCCGAAGTGGCTACCGTCTTAAGCGGTATGTCAAACATTGACCAGATGAGAGATAACGTAAAAACCTTCAGCGAGGGAAGCCCCCTCAGTAAGGAAGAGTGGGATATGATGTTAGAAATAGCCGAGTCGATGAAAAAGGGAGTTCCCTGTACGTCCTGCAGATATTGCTGCGCAGACTGTCCTGCAGGGCTGGATATTCCGATGCTCCTTGCAGGATATAATGACATGAAGTTTGCTTCTGCAATGACGGTGAAAATGCAGATGGACGGTACACCGGAGGAAAAGTGGCCGGATAAGTGTATCGGCTGCGGCGCCTGTTCGTCAGTCTGCCCGCAGCATATCGATATTCCCGGGGTCTTAAAGGAATTCGACGAGATGCTCCACACCGGCCCTACATGGGCAGAAATGTGCAGACAGCGTGAGGAAGTGGCGGAAAGGATGAAGAGGGGCAGTTAAAAAAGAGGAGTGAGGTTTAAATGGAAAACAGAGAAGAGGCGCTCCGATACGGTCTGTCCTTTCCCGATACATATCAGGACTCACCGTTTCATGATGCCAATTGGCAGCTTGTCAGATACAAGCGGAACAGGAAAGCCTTTCTGTGGACTTATGAGAAGGACGGATACTGCAATCTGAATGTGAAGGTGGATCCGGATAAGGCGCTTTTTTGGAGGGATATTTACGGATCAGTCCTTCCGGCATATCATCAGAATAAAGAACACTGGAACACGATCATACTGGATGGCAGTATTCCTGATGAGGATATCAGGATGATGATCGCTGAGAGCTATGATCTGATATCCGACAGCCCGTCGAAAAGGATCTACGAAGCGGTGAAAAGGATTCCGAAGGGCCATGTTGCAACCTATGCTCAGGTGGCAGAGGCAGCAGGGGACCGTAAGATGGCCAGGGCCGTCGGGAATGCGCTTCACAGGAATCCCGATCCTGAGAACATCCCCTGCTTCCGGGTGGTCAACTCAAAGGGGGAGCTTTCCGGGGAGTTTGCTTTTGGTGGAGCCGGAGCCCAGGCAAAGCTTCTGGAGGCTGATGGAGTAGAAGTGACGGACGGCAGGGTGGATCTGAATAAATATGGGGTATTATCGCGGTTTTAACGGACGTGATAGTACCGGACCGGAGAGCGGGTCAACGGGTGTAACAAATTAACGGAGTGACGGAAATGGTCTATAAAAAACTGACATCTGCTTATGATACAGAGATTGCTGAGCTGATAAGGAGTAATCTGAAGGCATATCGGCTTGACATACCGGGAACAGTGTATTTTGACGATAATCTGTATCATTTGAGCGATTTTTACAATTCAGAGCCGTGTAAGAGAACCTATCATATACTCACGGATGAGAAAGACAACGTTTTGGGAGGGGTCGGCATTGCGGAGTTTGATGGCATAAAGGACTGTGCGGAGCTTCAGAAGCTATATCTGAGAGATGATGTTAAGGGCAGGGGGCTCGGCTATGAATTGATGAAAAAAGCAGAGGAGACCGCCGGGGAGCTTGGATATAAACGGATCTATCTTGAGACACATGATAATCTGAAAATAGCGATCCACCTGTACGAAAAGTGCGGATATGAAGAGATCGAAAGACCGGAGGCGGTGGTACACAGCACGATGAACAGGTTTTTTCTTAAGGAGCTGTAAGTTATGAGGTATTAAATGAACGCAGAAGAAGCATTAAAAGTATATTTTGGTTATGAGTCATATAAACCCGGGCAGCAGGAGGTCATAGAAGCGATACTTTCCGGGAAGGATGTATTGGCGGTCATGCCTACGGGCTCGGGCAAATCAATATGTTATCAGGTTCCGGCACTGCTTTTGCCGGGTATTACGATAGTCATCTCTCCGCTCATCTCACTGATGCAGGATCAGGTCAATGCGCTGAATCAGGCCGGTATCCATGCGGGCTACATCAATTCTTCACTGACAGAAACACAGATATCAAAAGTATATTCCAATGCCCTTGAAGGAAGGTACAGGATCCTCTATGTTGCGCCGGAGCGTCTCGAGAGCCGTGATTTTACTGATTTTACAGCCGGAGTGGATATTTCGATGGTTACGGTGGATGAAGCTCATTGTATATCCCAGTGGGGGCAGGACTTCAGACCGAGCTATCTTAAGATCGTGGATTTCATAGACAGTCTGGGCAAAAGGCCTGTTGTAAGCGCATTTACGGCTACCGCCACAGAGGAAGTGAAAAATGATATATCCTGTGTGCTTAAATTACAGGCTCCGGGGATCGTCGTAACCGGCTTTGACCGTGAGAATCTGTATTTCGATGTGGAGACGATAAAAAAGAAGGATGACTATGTGCTTGAATATATAAAAAATCATCCTGATGACAGCGGGATCATATACTGCGCCACAAGAAAGAATGTGGATTCGCTGTATGAGCTCCTTTCAGGCGCGGGCATTCCGGTGGCAAGATATCATGCCGGTATGAATAACACAGACCGGAAGGAGAGCCAGAATGATTTTATTTATGACAGATCTCCCGTTATCGTAGCTACGAATGCATTCGGAATGGGCATTGATAAATCCAATGTCCGGTTTGTGATCCACTACAATATGCCCCAGAGCATGGAAAACTATTACCAGGAAGCGGGGCGCGCAGGGCGTGACGGCGAACCGTCCCGGTGTATTCTTTTGTTCTCGGCGCAGGATATCATGATAAACAAGTTCCTGCTGGAGCATAAGGACTTTACGGATATCCCGTATGAGGATGTCGAACTGATCAGGCAGCGGGATGCAAAAAGACTCAGGATCATGGAGGGATACTGCAGAACCTCGGGATGCCTGAGGAATTATATTCTGGAATATTTCGGAGAGAAGCGCAATGAGCCGTGTGACAGCTGCGGAAACTGCCACCGGGAGTTTGCCGAGACAGACATGACGGAGGACGCAAAGCTTGTCATCAACTGTGTGTGGGAAACAAAGGGAAGATATGGACTGAATGTTGTCATTGGGACTCTTATGGGCGCAAGCAGAGCGCGGTTAAAGGAGCTTGGCACTACAGATTATAAGACCTACGGCGCCTTAAAAAACCGGTCCGAATCGGAGGTGAGGATGCTCATAAGCCAGCTGCTCCTGGATGGATATCTGTATCAGACCGAGGATAAATACAGTGTGATACGCATGGGGAACATAGAGCCTCTTAAGGAAGAGGGAGCTCGTGTCCTGATCAGAACATATAAAGACAGAGAGCCGGAAAGACAGACCAAAAGCCGCGGAAAGAGAAGCACCGACGCTCTCACAAAAGCAGGATATGATTTATTTGAGCTTCTTCGTAAACTCAGACTTACGATCGCCAGAGAAGAAGGGATGCCGCCCTATATCATCTTCAGTGATAAAACCCTTATAGATATGAGCGTGAAGGCGCCCCGGGACAGGAGATCGATGCTGAGCGTTTCCGGAGTGGGTGAAGCCAAATATGAAAAATACGGTGAAAGGTTTATCGAGGCGATAGAAGGCTTTATGGATGATAATCCCGAAGCGGTTACAGGCATCCGGGATAATGAAGAAGCCGGGGATGCGCCGGCAAGCCCAGTAAAAAAGCAAAAGAAGCAAAAGAAGCATAAAGGGCCCTTCTACCTCAATCCGGAGGACGGAGAACAGTTTGAATACCGGGATCTTTGTCTTATGTCGGAGATCAAGGATGAGCTGAACAGGATAACATCTGCGGACAATGTTAAGCATATATTCGGGACGGATGTTTTCAGAATGCTCGCGGAAAAAGGTTATGTAAAAGAGCAGCAGATCGACGGAAGGCTTGTCCAGGTGCAGACGGATTCGGGGCTTGAAAGGGGGATCACTTCCGCAGAGAAGACAAGCAAAACAGGAACGGTTTATACGGTACTGATGTATCCTGAGGCTGTGCAGAAGGAGATCGTCGAGCATTATACCGCGATCCGGGATCAGATGGTCAATAGGTAAGAAATACCGCTTATTCCGTCTGGCACAGGTTCGGATTGTATGTTATACTTTAACGTACTAAAATGTTTTTGTTTGATCTGTACGAAAACGCAGTTACTCCGTGGGGATGCCAAAACCCGTTGCTTTCAAGGGCTGAAAGGCCGTAATAGTAACACTGAATCTGAAGAGAAGGAGTTCCGAACAGGAAGATATGTTTACGTGGAATCTGCAATATATTTCAAAAACCAGACTTTCTGAAACGCTGAACCAACTTATGCTCAACTCTCAGAAAGGGGACATCCTTATCCGGATCCATACGGCGATCCATATGGCGGAGGAAGCGGTTGAACTGGCGGCCTTTATAAAGAATATCATTCCCAGGGCGCATATCTTCGGCACCAGCACTTCTGCCGTAATATACGGAGGGAGGCTCCTGCATTATCAGTGCGTCATTTCCATTACACAGATGTCTGAGGGAAGCATAAGATACGTCAGGATCCCGGTGTTTAAGAATGATATGCAGGATCTGATCCCCGCAAAGGAGCTGTGCGATCTTGTAAAGGATGCGGTGATACGGGACGATACCGGTCTCATGCTTGCCTTTTTCCCTGACAGGTACGGCGATATCAAACGCTTTACGGATCTGAGCAATGAGGAGTTTCCCGGCGTAAGTATGATCGGCGGAGTGGTAAATAATAATGAGATCGACAGGGAAAGCTCGGGGAAATCAGGGTTCGTTTTTGATGAGAACGGATGGTCCGACAGCAGTATGATCGCGGCTTCGATCAGTGGAGAAAAGGTTGAAGCAATAGGCTGCCTCTCATCGGGAATGCAGGTCGTAGGGGATGAGCTTCTGGTAACAAAGACCGACGGAAAGAAGATCCTTGAGATAGACGGAAGAAACTCGGCCGATGTATACCGGGAGGTGGTCGGAGAAGAGATACGTGACAACAGTGAGCTTATCTTTTTATTCCCTTTATTTTACAGCGGAAAGGCGGATATTCCTTTCATAGTCGGATACGGGGACAACGCTCTCGAGGCAAATCATAACGTGGATACCGGGGCAAGGCTCAAGAGAGGGTTTTTCTATGACGGGAAGGTTATCTCGGATAACCGCAGAATGCTTGGGAAGATAGAAACCTTTGAGAAGGCGGAGACGATCTTCGGATATACCTGCAGGGACCGGTACAGATTATATAACAACAGTGTTAAGTGGGAGCTTTCCGTATATGAGAATACCAATATCTGCGGATGCCTGACAGAGGGTGAGATCGGGTCGGTCGATGGAAAAAACGTATTCGCAAACTGCGCATTCGCGGTTTCCGCGATAGGAGAAAACGACGCGATCCAGCATTATAATCCGTATGTCTTTTCAAATACGGAAACCCTTGCGGAAGATAATAAGGGTATGGTCAGATACCTGATGGATATAGAAAGAAAGTACAGCGCTAAGGACAGCAGTACCATGGCTTCAAGCTTAAAGGGCTTTGTGAGGGACTGCGAGCTCAAGCTTCTGTATTCCGAAAAGGAACAGATCCCGAACGCAGCTGCCTTTAATATGGATCTGACGCTTCGTGGTTACGACAGGGTATGCCTTATTGATGTGCTTGACACTATGAGCATGAGTATGGTCTTCCCGGAGCAGATGATCGATATTACGTATAAGATCTTTATCTCAAGATGCGCTTCTTTTGTATACGATAAGATGTACCGTCTCTATATTCTTGATAAATGGCATGTTGCCATTGCCGCTCCTTCTTATATGGTGTCCCTGAAAACCTTTTCCGGGGATATGCATCTTTTACAGAAAACCCTGTTTGTGACCGAGGAAAAATATATTGCAATAGTTCCCATTTTCTGTGTCATCAACGGGGCCTCAGTGGAAAACATCAAATCCATATATGATAAGGCCAGGCTGGAAATGACCCAGAAGAACCAGCAGTTCTTTATATATGATGAAGAAGAGGATAAGCTGGATGTTGAAAAGATACGTGAGAAGTATCACATGGTGAACGTTATCAACTATGCCCTTTCACATGACAGGGTGATCCCGTATTTCCAGGGCGTTTATGATAATAAACTGGAAAAGATCCATCATTATGAATCCCTCATGCGTCTTATGGACGAAAACGGTAAGATATATTATCCCGCCAGCTTCCTGGATGTTGCCAGATCCTTTGGCCTGCTCTATGATGCGCTCTCCTACAGCATGATCAAAAAGGTGTTTGAGATATTCAGCGATTTTTCGGAAAAGAGCGTCAGCATCAATCTCGGGATAAGGGATATCGAGAATGAGGAGCTGACCGGATTTATATACGGATT
>JAEEGL016576491.1_pt1 | contig 18425 bp, 11 predicted proteins | sample 9134231 | NCBI WGS metagenome assembly JAEEGL01 (sample SAMN16246548, study PRJNA631951) | gut metagenome | biome: gut microbiome; feature: rumen; material: fiber-attached | host: Bos | place: Iran: Karaj | collected 2018-10 | reverse complement strand
TGATAAGCGGCGGAAGTGCAAAGTATATTGGAAAAGTTTTAGGCGGATTAAGTAAAGAGACGGAAGAGCTTATAAAAAGTCTTGCCATGGAAGGGAAGACACCGGTTCTTTTCACAAAAGGTGATTCACTCCTCGGAATCATCGGCGTTTCGGATGTGATAAAAGATGATTCAACGGAAGCCATTGCAGAATTGAAGGCGCTGGGAATCCACACAGTTATGCTGACGGGTGATAATGAGGTTACGGCAGCAGCCATTGCAAAGCAGGCAGGTGTTGATGAGGTTGTAGCGTCTGTTAAGCCAGATGGTAAGGAAGCTGTCATCAGAGAACTCATGGAACATGGCGTCGTGACCATGGTGGGAGATGGCATAAATGATGCTCCTGCGCTTACTTCTGCAAACCTGGGAATTGCCATCGGTGCAGGAACAGACGTGGCCATAGATGCAGCTGACGTAGTTCTTATGAAGAGCAGCATCAAGGATGTTGCAGCTGCTATCAGGATCTCACGGAGTACCCTTCGTAATATACACGAGAATCTCTTCTGGGCTTTCTTCTACAATGTTTTGGGAATACCGCTGGCAGCAGGCTGTTATGTGGCAGCTTTTGGCTGGGAGCTGAATCCCATTTTCGGAGCTGCAGCCATGGGGCTATCAAGCTTTTGCGTAGTGTCCAACGCGCTGCGCCTCAACTGGATAAAACCCTATGACAGCAAAAGAGATAAACTTATCAAAAATCCCATTACTGGGACTTTAATAGAACAGAAAACAAATACTGAAATAACAAAGGAGAATAATGAAATGAAGATCAAAGTAAACGGAATGATGTGTCAACACTGTGAAATGCATGTAAAGAAAGCTCTTGAGGCAATTGATGGAATCGACGGCGCAGTAGCATCCCACGAGGAAAATCTGGTTACCATAACAAATTCCAAGGATGTTGATGAGTCAGCCATAAAAGCCGCTGTAGAGGAAGCCGGTTATGAGTATGCTGGATTGGTGGGATAAGGCAACAGAGTTTATGCCGACACTTGAAATGAGTATAAGTAGATAAAGAAGTGAAAAACAGGCCTATATCCGTGTACGGAGCAGGTCTGTTCTTTTTTTTGATAATATATAATTATCTAAAAGTGGTTAATATCCTGTCAGGCAAAAGGTGATAGAATATTTGTATGTGACGGAAAAGACAGATACTATTCCGTTTTTTATATGTAGGGGGAGTTTGTAATGCTTCGTATAGCAATATGTGATGATGACAGATCAGACAGAGAACGGGTTCATGGATATGTTTCTGAGTATCTTGGATCAAAAAATATTCAGGCAGAAGTAAGGGTATTCGACCATCCTGACACACTGATTCAGGAGTGCGAGAGCTTCAGACCACAGGTTTATATCCTTGATATTGTAATGCCTATGGTTACGGGTATTCAGGCTGCAAGAGAGCTTAGGTGGAACCAGCCGGATGCGCAGATCATCTTTGCGACTTCTGAGAGTTCATATGCGCTGGAATCATTTGATGTCAACCCGATAAACTATATTGTGAAGCCGGTAGATAGGGAAAAACTCTTTTCAACACTTGACCTTGCCTTGTCCCGGGTTCAGGCTGATGACAAAAAATCTGTAACTGTCAAAATTAAAGGCGGTCTATGCACCTTGAGGCTTGATGACATAATGTATATCGATTACCGCAACCATGTGGTTACTTATCACATGGCAGATGGGGATGCGGTTTCAACTCCGACGCTGAGAATAGGTTTTTCGGAATATATGGATGAAAACCACACTGATCAGGATTTTATCAGGTGTCATGAATCCATCAGTGTAAATCTTGGAGCTATCGATAAGCTGACAAAGACAGAAATTACTCTAAGGAACAAAGAACTGATTCCTGTATCCAAGAGTAGATATGCCGAGGTGGCAGACAGGTATATGGATTTCAGACTGGAGTAATTGCCGATAATTAGTCTGAGGAGACTTGATAATGAAACGAGGAGTATTGTTTCTTTTTGCTATGATCATGTGCCTTGTAACATTTACGGGCTGTGGTATGCAGTCGCAGAAAGGTGTTACTAAGGTGACTTTCCAGACGTGGAATCCCGCTGATACGGGACCGGATAGTCCAATCTACAAGATCATAGAATCTTTTGAAAAAGAAAATCCGGATATAAAAATTGAATATGTATTTGTCGGATCAGGAGATGAATATCAGAACCACCTTCGGGTAGAACTTATGGGAGGTAAGGGACCTGATGTATTTGGAATTCCTTCAGGAGCTGATTTTGATTCGGCGCGGTCTTTTGAAGAGGACCTGACACCCTACTGCGAGAAGGCATGGGGAGCGGACTGGAAAGATAAATTTCTGGATTCATGCATTGATAATGTTTGTGATGTGAACGGAGTTATTCATGGACTTCCACTCGGGCAGACCTATGCAGGATACTTATGGGCAGATGTAAATATGCTCAAGGAATATGGCTGCACAGTTCCGACTAACTATGAAGAAATGAAGGAAACGTGCAATATACTACGGGAGAATGGCAGCTATCCGCTGGCTATAGGTGCAAAGGATTCATGGCTTAATCTCGACATGTGGATGACTATAGCCGCTGATTGTGACAGGGACGCGCTATATGATGCCATAGAAGGGAAGGTGTCATTTGAATCAGAGCCTATCATAGAATCTTTCAGGATATGGCAGGAAAGCTTTAATAACGGAGTCTTTCAGGACAACGCTATTAAAATGCCTCTCTATGACAAGGTAAATAATATGTTTCAGCGCGATGGCAGCATCCCAATGTTTGTAAATGGTTCCTGGGCGATGAATATGTATACCCTGAGCGATGAAAAGACATATGAGAATTTTAACAGCGCCGGGACAGATCATGATATTTTCCTGATCGACTGGAACGGTGATGGCAGCGTCGCACCGGTAACAGCGTCAGTGGATGTAATCCTTTGTATGAATCCTGAATCAAAGGTAAAAGAAGCTGCCTTTCGATGGATGGATTACCTGGTCAATGAGGGGCAGGATATACTTGTTAATCAGTATCTGGAATACATGCCATCACGGGCAGATATGGAATTAAAAGTACAGGGATTAAATGAAGATGGAAAAAAGAACCTTGAGTATATTATAGAAAACGGCAAAACAAATGTTGCAGGACCCAGGATAATTCAATATGAGGATCTTAACATAGCAGTAACCAATACACTTGAAGATCTGGCGAAAGGCCTTATCACTCCAAATGAAGCTGCTGCAAGAATTCAGGAAGTGTCGCACAGTACAATACGTTAAATTCAGGATTTATAAATAAGTGTAAAAACAGACCGTTATCCGTGTTCGGAACGGTCTGTTTTCTTTTTGTGTTACTGAGTAAATAAAACGAATTCCGTTTGAGTTTCTTGATTGGGGGTGTAATAAACTAAAACTAATATGAAAAATAGCCATAGTTCTAATTATAATGGGGTTATAGTTATTGGCTAAACCGCATCTTTTTATCTCCAAAAAACTGCGATAAGATAAAATCACAGCAAAGCAAAAGAAACATACAGCAATACTCATGGATCCACGATGGGCTATAGTCATAAGACCCGGCAGGGATTGAAAGGACGAATAATGAATGCAATTGAGATAAAGGGAAAAGTTAATACAGCTCTCTGCTATGCAAAGGTCGTAGAGGATGAGGCTATAGAGCAGATTCGCAGAATGTGCGACTATCCTATGACAGAGGGCTCTAAGATCAGAATCATGCCTGACGTTCACGCAGGTAAGGGTTGCACAATCGGAACAACTATGACTATTGTGGATAAGGCAGTCCCAAATGTTGTTGGCGTTGACATCGGATGTGGAATGTACACTGTGAACCTTGGGAAGCAGAATATTGATCTTGAGAAGTTCGATATGGCTGCTTTCACTATTCCTTCCGGAAGAGAGGTTTGGGAGGGCAGAATAGAGAGATTTGATCTGACAGAGCTTCGGTGCTACAGACAGTTAAAAGAGACTAAGCGACTTGAGAGATCTCTTGGAACTCTGGGAGGTGGTAATCACTTCATAGAGATAGACAAAGCAGCAGACGGGACACAGTATCTTGTCATCCACTCAGGTTCCCGTAACCTTGGTAAGCAGGTGGCAGAGATATATCAGACACTTGCAGTTGACCTCGATAAGGGAATCGGTGAGTATCTGGAGGCCCGAGATGAGCTGATCAGAACTTACAAGGAGCAGGGAAGGCGTACTGAGATCCAGGCAGCGCTGAAGGAGCTTTACAACCTTAAGTATCATGAGGGTCCAATGACAATGCCGGAGGATCTGTGCTATTTATCCGGTCAGTATCTTGATGACTATCTTCACGACGTCGAGATATGTCAGCGCTTTGCGAGAAGAAACCGTGAAAAGATGGCGGAGATTCTTTTAGATAAGAATGGTCTTTCTGCCGGTGAGTCTTTTCATACAATCCATAATTATATTGATACTGATGAGATGATACTCAGAAAGGGATCTATAGCAGCTCATAAGGGCGAGAAGGTACTGATTCCAATCAACATGAGAGACGGCTCTGTTCTTGCTATAGGCAAGGGCAACCCGGAGTGGAATTACTCAGCTCCCCACGGGGCAGGAAGACTTATGTCCAGATCTGCCGCCAGAAAAAGCCTTTCCATGGATGAGTACAAGGAGGCTATGAAGGGAATATATACAACTTCTGTCTGTGATTCTACAATTGATGAGGCTCCTATGGCATATAAGTCACTGGATGATATCATAGATGTGATCGCAGAGTCGGTGGATGTGATAGAGGTTATGAAGCCAATATACAATTTTAAGGCTTCAGACTGAGTTTAAGGCTTTTACTGATTGAATAAAGGTAGTTCATGGAGAATGTTCCATGGGCTACTTTTTGTGCCAAGTAATAAGAAAGAAAAACAATATTTATGTTAAAATATAAAGGGTTAAGCATGCATGTACGGGGGTATATGAATGAGACTTTTTATAGCAATCTGTTTTGATGAAAATATGCTGGATTCTTTTGCTGAAATACAGGATGACCTGTTGAGGTGTGGCGTAAAAGGTCACTACACTGCACGGGAGAATCTCCACATGACACTTGCTTTTATTGGGGAGTATGACGATCCGGAGCAGATTGTAGAAGTCATGCAGAAGGTTCCTCTGAGGTCATTTTCTGTAAAACTAAGCGGATTCAGGCCCTTTAAAGATATGTTCTTTGCAGAAATGGAAGAGAATGAGAACCTGAGGGATTATGTGAAGAGGCTCAGGAAGGCTCTTTTGGACGAGGAGATCCCTTTTGACAGGAAGAAGTTCCTGCCTCATGTCACGCTGATAAGGAAAGCTGACTGCACAAAGGGAAAAGCTTTTTTACCTGAATTTCAGGAGAGTGAATCAATGCGGGTAAACGGTATATCTCTTATGAAATCTGAGCGCGGAAAGCACGGAATGATATATGCAGAGATTGGATATGTAAGAGCATTGTAATAAAGTTCCTGCTTTTTAGGAATTTAAAAGATTGGAGACATATTATGACTCGAAGAGAAGCAGCAATGGCGAATTTTTTGAATGGATATAACTGTTCCCAGTCAATCATACTGGCATTTGAGGACATGCTTCCGGTCGACAAGACAACAATGTCTAAACTGGCATCATCATTTGGCGGAGGCATGGGAAGGCTTCGTGAGGTATGTGGAAGTGTCAGTGGAATGTTCATGATCGCAGGACTTTTATATGGCTATGATGGACCGGAAACCGGTCAGATAAAAGCTGACCACTACGCCAGGATACAGGAACTTGCGCGCAGATTTGAGGAAAAGCATGGATCGATAGTCTGCAGAGAGATGCTCGGACTTGGTATCAACCATGATACTCCTGTTCCGGAAGCGCGTACCAAAGAGTATTATCAGAAACGTCCCTGTGCTGAGATAATTGGTGACGCAGCGGAGATTCTTGAACAGTATATAAAAGAAAATCCTCTGGATTGAACAATCCTTATGCTATAAACAGGTAAGAGAACCACGGAAGTTTATATTTTCCGTGGTTTTTCTTTATGGAGATTTAAGATTTGTTAAGGTGGGTGCATGTTACAATTAATGAGTAAAAATATATTTATATTCCGTTAACGATGTGCTTGAAGGTATTTTTGAAGAAAGGAGACCGCCGTGAAAAAGAATAATTTATTCAGGGCGGCCCTATGTCTTCTGCTGACTGCTCTGATCTTCGTAATTACTTCATGTGGTTCGCAAACACCTGAAAATGTTATAAGTCAACAAGCTGAACCCAAGAGCTATGAAATATCAAATTTCCTTGTGGCTGTGGAAGATGAGCCTGACACAGTGGACTTTCAATGCACATCAATCCATTACACCATCGCCCAGAATGTATTCAACCGTCTCGTTGAGATGGAGAATGACGAAAACGGGGAGATGGTAATCCTTCCATCCCTGGCTAAATCATGGGAGATATCCGATGACGGCAGAGATTATACCTTCCACCTTCAGGAAGACGTGAAATTCAGCAACGGAAAACCTCTTACATCTTCTGATGTACAGTATACTTTCGAGAGACTTTTGACTCATCCTGATTCATGCAACAAGGATATAGTCGATATAATTGTCGGTGCCGATGCATTGGAAAATGGTGAGATAGATCATCTGGAGGGCTTCAGGGTTCTAAGTGACCTTGATTTTGTCATAACGATCGAGCAGCCGTTTGAAGCTTTTTTAGCCTGTCTGACTATGCCCGGAGCCTCAATATTGGATCAGGAATCAACAACTGTTGCCGGGGATCTCTTTGGAAAAGATCCCAAATGGATGATAGGAACAGGTTCATTCGTACTGAGGAAATGGACCCCTGGCGAGGGTATGCTCCTGACTGCTAACCAATACTGTTGGATGGGAGCGCCAAAATGTGAAGGGCTTGATCTTCGTTTTGTAAACGATGCCAGTGAGATTCGAAGAATGTTTGAAAATGGAGAGATCGATGTGCTTGATCTCGATGAAGTCGGCAATTCTGCAGAGTTCTTTTTACACGGAAATCAGTATAAGGACAGGATATTCAGCGTTCCGCGTATTGGAATAACATACATTGCAATGAACGAGAGCATTGAACCTCTTAATGATGTGAATGTGCGAAAAGCGATGCAGATGTCTCTGGATCGCCCCATGTTGCTGGCGGCGGTTTATGGTGGCCGGGGCAACATAGAGAACGGAATTTTCCCGCACGGCCTTTATGGCTTTAATCCTGAACTGCCGGAAATCCCTTATGATCCTGATGCGGCAAAAGAGCTTTTGACCAAAGCCGGATACGAAGACGGTTTTGACCTTACTGTAAGCGTTAATTCAGCTTCAACGCGATGGGAGTTATCTGTCCTGCAGATGGCAGCATCCATGTGGGAGTCAATCGGAATAAGGACCAGGGTAGAAGTAATCGATGAAAGTGAGTTCATGAGCCTTAGAAAGGGCGGCAAATTGGCGTGCTATACGGCTCAGTGGATGGCAGACTTTAATGATCCTGACAATTTTATATACACATTCTTTGGGAATAGTCATAATACAACATTCCGAAGTCTCTGCTATCCCAGAGAAGACGTGATGAACCGCATTCAACAGGCACGCACAATATCTGACCCAAGGGAGCGTATCAGCGAATATCAGGATCTGGAACGCATAATCGTTCAGGAGGATGCAGCCTGGATACCGTTGTATTCCAGAATGCGTTACTACGTTACATCAGAGAGACTTCAGGGAATTCAGGCATCATGGAACGGTTCAGTCAAGAACAAGTATCGTGAAATGTCCATAATCAGCGATGGCGAGTAGGTTTATGTGAAAAAGGAGCCTGGTAAATGCATTCTATTCGTTCTAGCATCACAATGATCACTGTTCTGGTGATCCTTACGAGTGTTTTGTCTGTGTTTGGGGCAAGCTACTTAATTATCCAGAAAGAGACAGACCAGAATTCGGTGCGGATGATGAGCCTGATCAATGAGGATACTGACAAGGCGCTTGAGAAGTACTTCGGAAGTATAGAGCAGTCCGCTGAAATCATTGCCGATATCGCTGTTGAAGATCTCGACAGCGTCGTATTGGTTAACTTTGGTGCGGTTAAAACAGGAACGAATGAGAATACTCAAACTGCTGAACAGATACAAGCTTTGGATGATTATCTGGAGTCATACTGTGAAAGAATCAGAATAATATTTTCCGGCATTGCGGACTACACGCAGGGGATATTCACATATTATTACTGCATCAGTCCGGAAATCAGCAAAAACGAGCACGGCTTTTTTTACATGAGAGAAGGAAAGACCGGTCTTATTGAACGAGATCCGTTGGATGCTTCGAACCTTGTACCTGAGGAGCATCTGGGAGCCACTTGGTATGACACTGCTGTCAATATGGGTAGTCCCGGATGGGTAGGCCCTTATATATTTCAGGAACAATGGGTATATTCTTACTTTGTTCCAATTTATAAAGCCGGAATGCTTATTGGTGTGGTTGGAATGGATATTCCATGTGACATTCTGGTGGATCAGGTTAAGGATATCAGAATATATAATACCGGTTTTGTAAGCTTGCTGGACAAAAATGCAAACGTTATCTATCATCCCCTGCTGCCCATCACAAGCAGTTTTGATGAACTGCATCTGAGTGTTACTGCGGAAACCTTTAAGAAAGAAAATAGTGGAGACGAGCTTATACGTTACCAGGCAAATGGAGAAAAGAGACAGATGTCTTTTTCAACTCTTTCCACCGGCATGAAGGTAGTATGTATAGCTCCCACAGATGAGATCAATGCCCCATGGATTACGCTGATCAGGGATATTGCGCTGATCACGGTGATCGCCATTCTTGTATTCGTTTTTATTATTCTGGTTCTGATGAGAGCGATTACCCGCCCGTTGACAGAGCTTACCAACGCTTCGAAAAGACTTGCCGATGCAGATTATGATGTTGATCTGGCATATAAGAGTAAAAATGAGATCGGAGCTCTGACTAATGCCTTCAATCGAATGAGGGATCAGATAAAACTAAATATCGAGGACCTGAACCACCAGATCTTTTATGACAGGATGACTGACCTTCCTAATATGCGTTACTTTTTTGATCTTGCCAGAGCGGAAAAGACGCGCATCCTGGAAGCCGGTAATGAGCCTGTGATGGTCTATGCCGATATTATCGGTATCAGATACTATAACCGTCAGTATGGATTTGAGATGGGCGACAAAATGATCATGAGTTTCGCCGGGATTCTTTCCAAACATTTTGGTAAACACAGGGTCTGTCGCTTTAGTGGAGATCATTTCACGGCTTTTGCCGAAGATGAGTACGTCGGAGAGATCATTCAGAAGGTTCTGGATGATTGTAAGACAGCTGTTGATGGAAAAGAGCTGCCGGTCCGTGTGGGAATTTATCCTAACAGGCTTGATGATGTTGATGTAAATGTGGCCTGTGACCGCGCAAAGTTTGCAGCTGACACAAGGAAGGGTGAGCTGTCCTCAACTGTCACATATTATGATGAAGACATGTTGAAACAAAGTGAGATCAATGTTTACATCATACAGAATGTGGATCGCGCTATTGAGGAGGGCTGGATCAAGGTTTATTATCAGCCGATCGTCCGCGCGTTAAACGGTACGGTATGTGATGAAGAGGCGTTGGCTCGTTGGATTGACCCTGAACTTGGATTCCTTTCACCGGGAATTTTCATTCCGGCGCTGGAAGAATACAAATTGATATACAAGCTTGATCTTTATGTACTGGAACAGGTACTGAAGAAGATGAAACTCCAGAAAGAGAAGGGGTACTATGTTGTGCCGCAGTCTATCAATCTCTCTCGCATGGATTTTGAAAGCTGCGATATCGTTGAAGAGATCCGTAAGAGAGTAGATGCTGAAGGCGTAGACCACTCACTGATTTCTGTAGAGATCACCGAGAGCGTCATCGGTGAAAGATTCGACTTTATGAAAGAGCAGATCGCCAGATTCCGAAGTCTGGGATTCCCTGTATGGATGGATGATTTCGGAAGCGGATATTCTTCTCTGGATGTGCTGCACCAGCTTCGTTTTGATCTGATAAAATTTGACATGCGTTTCATGGAACGCTTTGATGAGGGCGAAGAAGGAAAGATCATCGTCACTGAGCTTGTGAATATGGCTATGAGCCTTGGCATGGATACTCTGTGCGAGGGTGTGGAGCTGGCGGAACAGGTAGAGTTCCTGCGCGAGATTGGCTGCACGAGGATACAGGGCTACTATTATGGTAAACCGATTCCTTTTGAGGATATAGTTGCCAGAATTGAGAACGTGTCAGATCTTGCATTTGAGAACCCGGAAGAAGCGGAATATTATTCTTCAATCGGGCGGCTCAATCTGTATGATTTCACGGTGGTCTCCAATGAAAATGATGATCTTCTTTCGCAATATTTCAACACACTGCCTATGTGTATTATGGAGGTGAACGGAACAAAGCTGTGGTACAGTCGCTGTAACCCCTCGTACCGTGACTTCTTAAAACGTACCATGAACGTTGAATACAATACTGATGCAAGGGATGTCCAGGTGGCAGATGAATTGAAAGAATCAGCATTTTTCAGAGCTGTTATGCAATGTTGTCAGGAAGGAAATCGTCTTGTGGTTGATGAGAAAGTTGGCCAGGATACTGTTGTTCATACATTGATCCGTCGAATAGCCGTCAACCCTGTCACCGGAACCGCAGCAGTTGCTGTGGCAGTTCTGACAATAAGCAACGAGCTTGATTCCGGCATGGCTACGGCACGTTGATTCGTAATATACATAACAATGCAAATTAAGACTCTCATGATGCGAAAGGAAATCTTACTGCCGACAAGGCTAACGCCAAGTATCGCTCCTTGGGACAGCAGCAGAACTCAACACTTATATACTGCCTTAGAACCTTTAAGGATCACTTTTTCACACCGCAGAGAATTATTGGTGTTACTTGCTGTATTCTTTTAAGCCATAGTAATAGAACTTTTTGATCTTTTCCTTAAGTGATTCAGGCTCGATAACTATCGCATCCTTGCCAAAACGCTTAAAGTATTCTTCCAGCTGGATTTCGGGCCAGTCAAAGAAGTAAAGATCACCCTCGATTTTTGAGACAGTAGGTCTGTTCTTGGTGATGACTTTAAACTTTCTAACGCCGTGTTGGCTCATGCGAACTACAGCTTGTACTGATTGTGATACTGATTGAGGGCTTCGGAGTGCTTTCTCCTGGAGTCCTTTTTGTATTTCCGGATCCGGAGGAAAAGAATCTGCTGTTACAAAGACACTGCGTAGCCTTGAAATTCTGAAAGTCCTGGGCTTTCGGGATTTTCTGTCCATACATAGCAGGTAGTTACACTGTTCCTCTTTTGATGGTGCGATTACATAAGGCTCTACTAAAAAGGAGTATTCATTATCGGAGCTTGTGTTGGTGAATGAAAGAATGCGATGCTCCTTAAGTGCTTTTTCGATGTCTTCGTAGGTATCTCTGAATATGATCGCTTCTCTTTCGCTCCGGGGAATGGACAGATATGAATTAAACATGTCCTTAAGGTATTGGGAAAGAGAGGTTTCTTTTAACATATTATTCTCAATGATCCTTATTATGTCATAAGAAGAACCGCTGACAGTCAGAGTAACTGCGCTGGTCTGTCTGCTTTGGAACTGATCGTTTTTGATATAGGTGCTGACGATTTTGTCTGCGAGTTTGGTCGCGTCTTTATTGGAAATGCCGGAAATACTGGTCAGATCCTGTACGATATCAGCTGTCAGTTTATCGCTTTCCTGCCTGTACTGATCAAAGTAATTGACGATAAGCGTTTTTAGAAAAGCGTTGAGATTCACAGTTTCGTCTTTCTTGGTGAATTCAAACAGCTCTGCGTCGTTTATCAGTCTTGATCTTGTTTCATCGGAAAGGTAAATTTTATATTTCTCAGTCATATGGCACCTGCTATTGGAGTTGTGAATAATTGAATATAGCGGAGTTCGGTGATAAGCCGGACTCCGCTTTTGATGTGCGTGGAAGCTGCACCTTCTGTTTAGTTATGATTTGAAGAATTCCATCTCTCTGTTGAGCTGTTCTGCAATTTCCTTCAGGCTGTTTGCTGAGCCGGCCAGGGTTGTGACCGTAGCTGAGAGCTCCTGCATGGAAGCGCCGGTTTCTTCTGAGGATGCTGCATTCTCTTCTGAAATGGCTGACAGAGCACTCATGGTGTCCACAACAGCGTTCTTGGAAGATTCACAGGTATCAGCTCCCTGGGAGATCAGCTGTACTCCGCCTACAGTGCTTCCGATATCGCCAAGCATTCCGTTTACAGCAGTGAGGGTCTCGCCCAGAGCGATCTGCTGATCCTGGTTCCCCTGCTTAACATCCTCTGCAGCCTGAACGGCAGCCTTGGACTGTTCAAGAAGGATATCCATCTCTTTTCTGATGTCATCTGCCATTTTCTTGGAATCGTCAGCAAGCTTGCCGATCTCTTCGGCAACAACCGCAAAACCTTTTCCTGCTTCGCCTGCTCTTGCAGCCTCGATGGAAGCGTTGAGGGACAGCAGGTTTGTCTGTGTAGCAATGGATGCGATTCCTTCTACCTTGTCGTTGATATTTGTAACGGCGTCCTGAGTTGCCGCGATGGTTCTTGAGATCTCATCGATCTTTGCTGTCATTTCTGATGAGGAATCCTGAAGCGAAGCAAGAGAGTTGCTGGATACTTCGGAGGCTTCCTTCATCTTGTTTGCCAGGTCTGAGAGACTGTCAGTTGAGTTCTGAACATCGCCTACCGCATCTCCGATCCTTCCAACGTTCTCGGATGCACTCTGGATCTCATCTGCCTGCTGTGTAGCACCGGATGCGATCTCCTGAACGGCATTGGATACGTCCTCAGCGGTCTGTGAGATCTGGTTTGCCATATCGGAGAGTTCCTCGGAGGAATCGCCAACACTGGCTGCGGATGCTTTGATGTTTTCAACGATTTCGCTGAGCTTGTCAACAACCTCGTTGGTGCTTCTGACCATTATACCAAATTCGCCCTTTTCGCCTATTGTTATACTTGCCTTTTTAAAACGACCGTCAGCTAAGAGTGCCAGGGATTCACAAACAGTATATATTGGCGCGATGAGCATTTTTCCAAAGATGAATGCAAGGATTGCAACGATAATGGTCATAATAACGCCGATTATTATAACTGTACGGGCTGCTTTTCTTGAGGAGCCAAGTACCTTTGTGGAATTTGAGGCTGTGCAAACTGTGAACTGGGTATTAGGTTCTTTTACATAGGCAACGTAGGCGTTGTAGCCTTTACCGGTGTCAACATAGTAGAATCCTTCAGACTTGCCGGAAGTCATAAACTCAGACTTATCCCTGTATTCTTCTTCGTGGGCGCCTTCGCCTATCTCATATTGGGCATGAGCTGCCACAAGACCGGTCCTGTCAACGATAAAGGCATCTTCTGACTCTGAAGCCAGGAAAGTATGAAAATCGCTAAGATTGTAGTTCCTCTGAATGATACCGTAGCAGTTGCCGGCGGTGTCTTTTACAGGAGCTGCGAAGGTGACCTGTCTGGCACCTGTAGAGGCGCTTACGATAACATCGGACATGTAGGGCTGACCCTTCATGGCCTGCTTGAAATATTCTCTCTCATGAACATCAACCAGCTTGCCGCCGTCTGTACGGAAGAGCTGCATGCCGTCTGCTCCGGTGAGGGTTGTGGCGTTGCCGTCCGCAAGTACATCATCTACGGCCTGAAGTGTGCTCATGATAACATCATCGCCGATGCCGGCTTCAGGTGCTGTGATATATGCCAGAACTGTAGGATTTTCTCCTACCTGGCGGATCATATTCATGTTCTGCTCGATTATGGACTGCAGTGTGGCTTCGAGATACCATGCCTGCCATTCCAGGGAATCCTGGGCATCTTCCATAGCTTTATTTGTAGAAGATACATAGCTGACTATAATGGATACGGTCAGTGGAATAATAGCAATTGCCAGCATGACGCCAATCAGCTGGTTTTTGACGCTGTTAAAGAAACTGACTTCTGAGGTACTGCTTTTTCTTTTTTCCTTGGATTCCTTTGCCATAACACGCCTCCACAATATGTTTTATGAATTAAAATATGTTGCCTGGTGCCTTCATAAGTGTAAAAACTATAAAGTCAAGCATATTAAATTATAACTCTATTTGTCGGGAAAGTGTTGATTATTAAACTAAATATAATAATTATTTAATAATTGAAAATATGTTCATTATTATATGTCGGCAATTTCATGTTATCATTTTAGTAGTGTTAAGCTTTTTTATCGAAATTCTGCTGAGTGCCTGTGTAGGTCTTTTGCCGTCTATCATAACAGGAAAGATAGTTGACCAGGCTCTTATCAACAAGGACATGGCTCTGCTGATAAGGCTTTTGCTGATGGCTTTTGCTACGCTTGGATTCCATTTCTGAAACGGCCATACAGGATGCTGTGCAGAGAACAGATTATTGGGGCGTCGTTGAAGAAGACACCCTGGGATTCTGATCTAATATATGAAGTTTGAGAAGTCGGCGCTACCGCCGGCTTCTTTTGTGCTGTAAACGAACAATCCAAAGCGGGCACCGGTGAAATAATCCAGTTTGAACTCAAGCATACATGTGGTGCCAAGTGTCTTGGGCTCTGAACCGTTGTTGCTATAGGCAAAGATGGCAGAATCATCTTCGGTCAGATTCTTAGCTATATCGGAGTCGGAAGCTTTGAGTGGTGATTCGTCGCCGGATGTTTTAACAAATGATTCGTGGTCATAGCAGATTGAAGAATGAAGTGTTAAGCATGGTTCATCAATCTCTATGCAAGCTTTCTCATCAAAGCCTTCGGTATCATGTCTCTCACCCCAGATTCCACCCGTGGTGATCTCGCGGCTTCCCTCAACCAGATAGAATTTCCCGTCCCTCTTGGTTACGGCGATAAAACAGTAGTTGCTTTCAAGCACACATAATCCAGCGTAGTCACCATCACGAAGATTTCCTGCATCTATATCTACGTGACAACTGCAGCCTGGGAAAAGAGTGCGCTGGGTGAGGATATTCCTGGCCTGGACCAGATTATCACAGAGTTTGTCTGTTGTTATGGTAACTATACCTTTATCGGGATCTCTTTTAACAAGATTCAGATCCGGTTCATGGTTAAACTGCCAGCAGCTTTTGAAACCAAAAGAATCACCGGACGTTTCTCTAAAATCATCACTGCCGACCAAAGTAGTATATTTGTGATCCGGACTAAGATCTTCTATAGGGAACTCATCAGGAATTATGCCGTTTGTTCCGAATGTTGGAAACTTGGCGTTTGCTTCAGAGAACTCTTCCCAGGTGACGGGCATGAGCACAGGGATTCTTCCGACAGCGCCACTGTCCTGGAAGAGTATTGCGTACCAGTTTCCTGACGGGGACTGAACAATGCCGCCCTGAGCGACGCCCATTCCGCGGTAGCTCCTGTCATCATCCATTACATCAGCGCCCCAATATGGACCGGAAACATTATCGGACACAAAGCAGCTCTCTGTGCGCTTGCCGGAGAATGTTGGAATATGGATCAGAAATATATAATACTTTCCTTCTATCTTATAGAAATGTGCACCCTCATAGCCAAGAGGAGCGTCTTTAGAATCAGAGATGATGACACAGTCATTGAATGCTGTGCTGTCTGAGACATCATCGATATCATCAGTAAGAGTGACTCCGCGCTCCGTTTTCTTTAGAAACAGTTCCTGTAAATGAATCTCTCTGTTCCCGCTGATTATATAAATCCTTCCGTCATCGTCAAACAAAATGGAGTTGTCGTGATAGAAGCCCTTTAGATAGTTCTTCTCCCAGGGACCATTGATGCTCCTTGAAGTGTAAACATAGGTCTTGTGGGTGTCATTACATACAAAACAGATGAAGAAAAATCCTTTGTGATAGCGGAGGCTTGCAGCCCACATCCCCTGGCCGTATATATTCTCTTTTCCCTCAAGACGCTGGGCATCGGTGGAATCAAGCCTGTCATATACATAGGAAGCATGCTCCCAGTGCACAAGGTCGTAGGAGCGCAATATCTCACAGCCCGGCATGAAGTACATTGTGGTGCTGACCATGTAGTAGGTATCGTCAACCCGTATGACGTCAGGATCCGGGTAATCAAGTTTTGTTATGGGATTTATGTTTTGATTAGCCACTGCGATGGCCTCCTTATATAAAGATAGTCAGTGACGAAAAGTCTCATGCGAAGGTGACAACAGTCTCACTCATATCTTCGAGCCTGATGCATATAACTCCATACTCGTCATCATCAAGAACTCTGTCCTGGCGGAATGAGCATCCACCATCTATGAGTGTTATGCAAGCTTCATGATAAGCCTGAAGCTTTTGTGAGAGCCCGGCAACTCTTTGAACCGGTACATGGCCGATAATAAAGTCGTAGCCGGTTTCGACATATTTTTCTACCGGAATATAGAGGTCGGACCTGTAGGGGGTGTTCCAGACGATGTTCCACACATCTCTGTAACTACAGTCCTCATATTTTTTGTCTATATAGTCCTCGTAGAAGTTAGAGTGTGTGAGGCAGATGGTTCTGTCACTTGTCTCAATGACAGTTGTGAGTATTCTTGAACACAGCCATGCCAGCAGCTCTTTTCTCTCTGAGAGTGTAAGCTCTTTATACTGGGAGAAAGTGTGGTCTCCACCGTTATAGTACAGCCAGAGATCAGAGTCCCTGCCGGGGACAGAATCCACAGAGCCATCCAGATCAACGGAGTTAAGCATCAGGAACTCGTGATTGCCTATGAGAAGATCCATGTTCGGGGCGTTCATGATCCTCTGCAGAATCTTGATCCCGTCAGGACCTCTGTCTATTGCATCGCCCAGGACGTACAGAAAATCTTCGTCGGAGAAATCTATGCGCTCCAGCAGCTTTTCAAATATTTCATATTGACCGTGCAGATCAGAAATTGCGTATGTAGCCATGCTTGCCTCATATCATTCAGAAAACGTTTAATGGTCATCTATAATGATAACACTAAATGGAAATAAATCGCATTGCCATATGATTTTTTTTATCGTATAAATAATTGTGAGCGAAAAGAGAATAAGAAAAAAAGATGAAAAAAGGATGGTAAAAAAAAATGAAAAAGAAATTTGTTAGTATTGTTTTGGCAGGTATGATGACAGCATCTCTTATCTCAGGATGCGGAAGTAATAATAATGCAAATACACAGACCCAGCCGGCAGCTGAAGAGACACAGGAAGCTCCTGCAGCAGAAGTGGCAGAGACTACAACAGAGAATGCAGCAGAGACTACAGTTGATGCTGGTTCAGATAATGAAGCAGCAGATCAGGATGCATATGCTCCGGAAGATTTTAATGTGGACGATGTATATGTAGCACCTGAACAGAACGCTTCTATAGACATTTCAGGATGTGACACATTCACACAGATAGTTGATAAGCTTAAGGACGGACAGGGCTATGCCAATGCCACTATCGGCGATGCTGATGTTCTTCTTGTATCAAGCGGAACATATGAGTGGGAGTCCGGGATTAATGCTGCTATAGATGCGGATATGTTCATCTATAAAGATGGCGTTCCGACATATCTTGCAACTGTATCTGCAGGTGGAACAGCATATCCTCTGGCCCTCAACGACGCCAATATCTATGTGGCCGGAAACCATTTCGTTTCTAAGTATCTCATTGACAGCAACAACCTTATCGAGACTGAAGAGGCATATGTATCTTACACTGTTGAAGATGGAGTATACTATTACAAGACATGCAACAGCCAGTTTGAAGATTACGACTCAGCAACTGCTCAGGAGCGTTTCGAGGCTCTCTTTGCTGAGCAGCAGGAGGCAGAGATAATCAACTTCCAGCCTGTAGGCGGTGGAGCAGCTGCATCAGATAGCGTTTCAGTTCCTGCATATGAGTATCCCGGCCCTGAGGTTTTCTACAGCGTTTTATACAAGTATATGATTGATGAACTTGGCAAGAATTATGAGCCTGTACAGGTATGTATTCCTTGTCCTGTGATTGTTGCAGAGGATGAGTCAGATAAGTCTGATATCCGCGTGTATGGAAATTTCTGGATCTTCAACTATGACGTAAAGGATGGAATCCTTGAGAACACATCAGGCGGTGCTTATCCCGGATGCATTCACATGAAGAGTACAGATGAGGGATATGAAGTTACATCTATGGATGTAGTAGCAGACGGCACTGATTTTGATGAGAGTGCCAAGAAGATATTCGGTGATCACTACGAAGAATTTGCTAAGATCAATTCTGACGAGAAACTCAGAGAGGAGACAAGAGCACAGATCATAGCCAACTATGTTGCAGCAAACAATCTTGAAATCACAGCTTTTCAGGATTATGGCTGGGATCCTGTGACACTTCCCGAGGAGAACATCGATTCATTC
>JAEEGL014855733.1_pt1 | contig 18425 bp, 14 predicted proteins | sample 9134231 | NCBI WGS metagenome assembly JAEEGL01 (sample SAMN16246548, study PRJNA631951) | gut metagenome | biome: gut microbiome; feature: rumen; material: fiber-attached | host: Bos | place: Iran: Karaj | collected 2018-10 | reverse complement strand
ATAATATATACCATCTTTTTTTAATTGTCCGATAACATTGTACCAACTATGTTTATAGAAAAACATAATAGCTGGTTCTTTAGTTCTCCAACTTCTTCCATCAGACTCAACAACCTTGGTCTTATTATTACCAAATACTAAATAATCATCTTTAATATCTAAAAGGATTGCTTCATCCCAAGAGCGATGTATACTTCCATCATGTTTATAGCTATGTATAATAAACCTATCACCTATTTGGTAATTACACATAAACACATCTCCGAGAACATTATAACACTATTTATTTATTTTTGGCAACCTTATTATTATATATAAGAAAAGAACGTCCATAAAACGCTCTTTTAATTAACTGTTTATATCTATTATATAAGGAGTATTATAAGTACCATTACCACCAGTTATTGTAATACCTGGTTTAAGGACTATTACTGGACGCAGACCTTTTGCATAGTAAACACGATCGTAGTTATAGCCACCTGACGAATTGACAAAGCAACCATAGGCACCGTCATTGGAGAAAAAATTGGGTGAGCCAAGCCACCAAGATTGACCTGTTCTTGCAAATCCAGAGTACATCATTGCTCTTTCGGCTTCACTTAAGAAGCCTACTGGATAAGTTAACTCGGCTTTCGTATTCGTTTTACTAAATCTATCTGTTACATTGGAGCATCCCAGTGTTGCAGCTGTTTTTGATGGACTGCTATAATATTTAAATCTTAAATCATAATTACTTGTTGTACTTCCACTCGTTTCCCATCCGCCTAATGACGTGATACTTCGATCATTACAATATACTGCATCATTATCCAGGTAACTTCCAAGTGCTAATAAATTACTTTCATACCAACTATCTATTACTCCTTTTATTGCCGAATTATATTTATTTACCAAGCTTGAACTTGAATTATCTTTATTTAACATTTTTTGTAAAGCATCTTCTATTCTTTCATTATTAGTTAGTTCTATGTAATATGCCAGCCCATTACTTGTAAAATACACATAATATATTGGATTATTAGCTCCACACGTATTATTAGTCTCATCATAATTATCAAAACAGGTATAATGGGTATTATTAATTGTATTATATTGGCTTCGCCAATCATAGACATCTTGCACGGTTTTATTTAAATCATATTTATATTCATGAGTAGTAGTATCATAAGTTATGCCATTGGCAAATTTATATGTATAATTTAGTTCATGATGTATTTCTCTATATTTATCTGTACTTGATATAAATCTTACTAACGTACATGAGGTACTAGTAAAATCATCACAAACATAAATATTTTTATATCCTGGATCAGTATTATATGTTGTATACCAATCCGCTAACTTAAATGTTTTAGTCAAGGCACTAGTATTATTTCCATCCATTAAGGTATATGTATCTCCAACTTTTGTAACACTTGTTCCATAATGCCATGTTACCGTTTTATCCTTGGTTTCATTGTTCGATAATATAATACTATACATATTTGAATCACTTGAATTTGCTACGATATAATGAACACTTGCACATGATGTATCAGTAGTACTTTTACATGTATACATGCCTTCAGCACTACTTCTAATACTTGACCATGCGGTAGTTGTTGTTGGGGTTACACCACCCATAGTTAATTCATAATGATCATTTACCCAAGTAGCGGTATCTCCATAATAATAACTTGATGATATGTATGTATTTATTATTACAGGACTAGCAGTTGACGAAAATCCCTTTGATTTATAATTATAAACATCTCCATACATATAACCAACTAAGGCTGGGCTATCATAATAAGCATTAAATGAGCTTGTTCCAATCTGTGAATAGTCTGCATTTGCCCCAATGGTATATTTTTCGGTACTAGCTTGTGTATTTGATTGATAATGTCCTACATAATAAAGCACTTCACAGGTATCACTTGTTCCTGTTGGCGAACTAGATGTACCACAAACATATTTACCAATTAAATTCTGATATGTCGTGTCATTCCATGAAGCAGTAATAGTATTTTTTAATCTAAATTTATTTGTTCCATTTTCTTCATATATTTCAAAACTATCTCCATATATTTTACTTCCAGATATTGTTGTTTCTTTGGTTCCATTAGTTCCCACGACTCCGATACTTGCTGGTCTTGGATTAGAACTATAATTTGATGTATCAGCATCACTTGTACATTTATTATCAGTTGTCTTTAGTCCATTATAAAGAAGCTTTACACCACCATCGGCTGTAGTTCTTACTATCTGCCAACAATAATCTCCAAATATTACATTAGAGTTTTGCTCAGCATCAGAATTACGATTTTCAGATGTAGTTGTATAAAAACATACATCTTCATCACCACTTCCATCTGGAGTATCAATAGCTGCCCCATTACTTTGAGCATCATATTTTAATACATAATTAACATTGGTATCATTACACAAATTCATTATTTTAGCACTAAGTCTTTTTATTATAACAGTCACTAAATTAGTATCAGTATTAATTGTAGTTACACTACCAAATTGATATTCATTAGTCCCATCTGTCCAACCAGAAAAATCAGGGTCATCATATACCTGTGATATATAGTTAGTTTCATTATAGTAAATGTTTTGTGTTCCAATTGTTGTTGTTTCATGTTTATAAGTAATAACTGCTATTACTTTTTTATCTCCTTCTCTAAAATCATTATTAACTAAGTTATATGGATCTGCTTGTGTACCAGTTCCACCAGTTATTTTAGTTGTCTTAGCAAGATAAACATTCTTATTATCAGTTGATACACTAGTTATTAGGCTATTATCATTAAATGTTAGAGATGGATTATATTTATTAGAATTAGTTCTTGAAGTTGCACCAGAATAGTCTGCTTGCCTAGTTAGTACTAATCTATCATCTTCTACTTTTACTATTTGCCATACTTCACAAGTACTACTACAATTAAAGTTAACGTATTTACCAGTTAAATTACTTGTATCAGTTGCAGTTGTTCCAAGATAGGCTATCTCTGGTGTTAATTCACCTACAAACGTAGTAGTATTACCACTATATGTTGTTTTTGGCCAAAGTCTAACTTCTACATTAATAGTTTCATTACCCATTATGGCATTGGTTAATATTTCACCATTACTTGGTACATCAGCAATCTCTTGTATTGCACCATTTACTATTAATGCATATCTCATATCAGTTAGATTTAATCCACTTGTTCTAGTTAATTTTAAATTAACTTTACCATCAGTAGCTGTTTGATTAGTAATAGTTAAACTTTTAGAAAACTCACTTAATCCTTCTTGATCATTAGCTGGTACTGTTAAATTACTTGCACTTATATTACGATTAGAAAAGTTTATTGTTAAATTAGCTGTTGTTATACTACCACTAGCTATTTTTTTATTTTCTGTAAAGAAAGTATATCCATAACTTATACCTCCTATTAATAGTACAGCTAGTACTAATACATAAGAGTATTTAGCTACGAATTCTTTAGTAAATATTTTAGTTTTTCTTTTAGGTTCAAACTCTTCCATATTAACCTACCTTACCAACTATAGTGTATCACGATTAGTATTTAAAGACAATAAAAAAAGTAGATTACTCTACTTCTTAAACATACTTTCATTTAAGTATTTATCTTTCTCTCCTAATAGTTCTTGTTCTAAAAAAATTAGATCTCCATTCGTATCAACTAATTCTTGAATAATTTCCTGATTTTCTTTCTTTTGCTTTTCTATATCTTTAAGATAGTCTTCTATTGTTCTAAAACATATATCACCATATAGTTTTAAACCATACATACCAGAATATAATCTTTCATCATCACCAAATACTTGATATGTTCTAATAGAATGACCACGTTCATTCTTTTGTAAATCACTACCTACTATTACACCTAAATTAAGTTCATCTTGTGGACAATCATTTGGTGTAGTAATAACTACTCTTGTTCCTTTAGGTATTTCTATATCTCTTAAATCAAAATAGAATGTATCTATTTTCATTTCATTAAGAAGATCTATACATAAATTATATATATTGGTATATCTTTTTGAAGAAATAGTTTTTCCTTTTTCATTAAAATCTACTATCCATATATTATTATCCTTATATATATAATAGCCATTATCTACATCTTCATAAAAAGAACAATAACCATCACGACCATATTCTTTTAATTCATATTTAAAGACACTAATTATTTCTATTTCCTCTTCAAGTATTTTATTATCTTCCATAATATCCCCCAATGGTTATATATTATAAAGACTAGTATTATTTATTACAAGATAGTTTACATAATAAAAAATAGAGTTTCCTCTATTTTATAATAAACCTTCATATTCATTTGGTTTTTCATTTAATGATATAGTTAATATATTATCAATTGCTTTATCTATTAATTCATCATAATTTATCTTATTTTCTTCATTAATTGATTTTTCTAGACTAGGATTTATTACTGGGTGTCTTGGTACAAATACTGTACAACAATCTTCATATGGAAGAATACTAATATTATATGTATCTATTTTTTCACTAATACTAATTATTTCTAATTTATCAAGACAAGCTACTGGTCTTATTACTGGAATATTAGTTACATTATTAATAACTTCCATACTAGTTAATGTTTGTGAAGCTACTTGACCAATACTTTCACCATTAATAATAACATGGGCATGATATTTCTTAACTAATTTATCCATTATACGATACATCATTCTTCTCATAATAGTTATTACATATTCTGGATCTACTTTACTATAAATAGCTTCTTGTATTTCCGTAAATGGTACAACATATAAATTAATATTGTTAGTATAATCTAGTAATTTTTTAGATAATTCAATTACTTTATTTCTTGCTTCAATACTAGTATGTGGTATTGCTTCAAAATATACACAATCTAAAGTAATTCCTCGTTTCATTGCAAGGTAACCTGCAACAGGTGAATCAATTCCTCCTGATAACATTAATAATCCTTTTCCTTGAGTACCATTAGGATATCCTCCAGCACCTTGATAATCTTTGAAATAAATAAATGTTTCATTACGTCTTATTTCAATATTAAAGGTTATTTCTGGATTATGTACATCTACTTTAATATTATCTTTATTCTTTAATATAACTCCACCCATCATTTTACTAAATTCAATACTTTGAATAGGGAAGTTTTTATCACTTCTTTTAGTTTCTACTTTAAAAGTCTTAAAATTAGTTGCTGATAAAATATCTTTAATTGCTTCTTCAATAGCTTCTGTACTACTATATACTTTATAAGCTACTGTATATGCATATATACCAAATATTTTATTCATTTTATTTAGTATTACATCTAAGTCTTTTTCATCAAACTCAATATACATTCTAGATAAATCTTTATAGATAAAGACATCTATCCCTTTTAGTTTATTAACTATATTTTTATGTAATACATTAACAAACATTTTACGATTATCGCCTTTAGTAGTTAATTCACCATATTTAATTAAAATAACCCGATTCATTTTATTACCTTCTTTAATTCATTATCTTTAATCTATTAATCTTTTCTTCTAATTTTTCTAGAAAATAATCTATTTCATTTTCTTTAGTTAAATGAGATAAACTAATTCTAAGAGATGATTTTGCTCTTTCTATGTCATTTGTTAATTCATATACACCAATGGAATAATCATCCGTAGAACAAGCCGTTTTAGTTGAAATATATATTACATCTTCTTCAAGTGCATGCAAAAGTGTTTCTGGTTTAATACCAACTACACTAAAATTAACTATATTAGAAATAGAATAATCATTACTATTTATTGTAACACCATCTATTTTCTTTAAACCATTTTTAAGTCTTTCACTTAATTCTTTAACATAACTAATATTATAATCCAAATCACTTAATATTAACTTTAAGGCTCTTGCTGTTGACACTATTAAAGGTAGAGCTGGTGTACCTGCTCTAAAGTTACTTTGACTTTTTCCTCCATGAATTAATGGTTCTATGTTAATATTATCTTTTTTTATTAATACCCCTACTCCCTTTAATCCATATATTTTATGAGCAGAAAAACTATATAAATCAATATTAGTTAAATCAACATGTTTTTTACCAATAGCTCCTGTTCCATCAACATGAAATATTATTCTTGGATAATTCTTTAATAAATTACCAATTTCATCAATATTTTCAATAATACCAATTTCACTATTTACTTCACAAATACTTACTAATACTACATCATCATTTAATAATTCTTTTAAATTATTTAAATCTACTAAACCATACTCATCTAATTTAACATATTTAATATTATAGCCATTCTTTTCATAATAATTAACTGTTTCAAGAATACTAGAATGTTCTAATTTGGTGGTTATAATAGTTTTACCTCGATCTTTATACTTATTAATAATACCTGAGATAGCTAAATTATTAGATTCAGTTGCTCCACTAGTAAATATTACTTCACTATCTTTAACATTAAGAAGTGTTGCTACTTGACTTACTGCTGCTTCCATTAATTTCTTTGCTTTAACACCTTCCATATGTAATGAATTAGGATTAGCTATATATTCTAAACATGTTCTATCAAAACTTTCTAATACTCTTTTATCTACTGGTGTAGTAGCTGCATAATCTAAATATACCATTAATGCCTCCAAACTAAAGAAAGTATATCATATTATTAAAAAAAAGACTATGTTAGTCTTATTTTTTTAATATTTTTTTCTTTTCTACTCGATTAACTATTTTATTAATTGCATTAGCTACATTAAAACAATCATTTTTTCCTTTAATAGCATAATCAATGGCTACTATATAATCAGTCATAATACTAGTTAATTTAAATTCTTTATTTCTAGCAACATAAAAATTTCTAGTATCATCTATTTCTTTCATTTTATTATTATAATAATTAATTAATTTATCTATTGATACTTTAATAGCATTTCTTTGTTGATCATTTAATATTGACTTTTCAATAGATTCCTTTAAAGCATTCAATGCCAATAATATACGATTATTTTCCATAAGTCCTCTGATTGCCATTATTATAATACTTTTAATAATAAAAATCAAGAAAAGGACTCTAGTTACCTAGAGTCTAATTTTTAATTAGTTTATTAATTTTATTAGCAAATTCATCATCAATAGTTTTAATTACTTTCATTAATAGAGTAAAACTTTCTTTATAACTACCACGATAATATAATAATTCAGCTTTTGATAAACCTCTATTTATATCTTTATCACTACGATATTTATTACCATAAACTATTAATAATTCTGAGAAATAAGCATATTTAATCATATCCATAGTTGTAGCAAATAACTTAAATGTTAAATCTTTAGCTGTTTCAACACGAATATTTAGATTCTTAATAATAATTGGCTTATTATTAATTTCTTTTTTAACTTCTTCAATTGCATCAGTTGCTTCTTCCATTTCCACAAAATAATTATCATGAATAATAGGTAATTTATAATTACGAACACTATTTTTACATTTCTTAACTATTTCCATCATATTATCTAATTCTTCATGAGCTTTCTTTTCATCTTCATAGAAACTTCCTAGTGTTCTTAATGCTTCATCAAAGTCATTAGATACAGTATTTAGCTTAGTCATTAATTCATTAATCGTAATATTATGTTTTTTATATGATTCAGTTCCTTTTTTAATATCACGATGTAATTTCTTATGTTCTTTAATAATAGCTGATAATTTTAAATTTAATTGATCAATTATTTCTAAATCTTTTTCATTTAAATGATACATTGCTTTAATATCATCTAATTGTGCATAAATATCTTTTACTATACCTTCTATTTTCTTAGATCTTTCTTTAAAAGCTTCATCTAAGTTATCAAACTTAGTTTTAGCTTCTCTTTCTTCATCCAAATCACGGAATAAACTGTCTAAATACTCAAGTATAGTTCTTAAATCAAATAAACTATCTGTAATATTTAATACTTTAGCTCTCGTTAAAATATCATTTTCTTTCTTTTCTATATCACTAATATTACTATCAAAATTTAAGAATCCTAATGGGTAACCTTCTTCTACCATAGTATTATATTCTTCTTTTAAATCTTTAATTCTACCTGGTATTAAATCATTAAGTAAAAGAATAATATCTGGTACTTCTTTAATAACTACATCCAAGTTATCAATCATAGTATCAATAGATTTAACTACTAAAACTATTTCATTATATAGTTTTTCATCCATTACTTTATCAAAATCATTAAAACGTTTTGCAATATTTTCAAATTGCATTTTAATAACATCTTTTAATTCACCAAAAGAACTTTCTCGATCAGTATAAGTATGTTCTAAATAACGATATTTAGCTTTTAATTTAGTAATAATATCACGATATTTTTCTTCATAAGAAGCTATTTCATTAATTTCATCTAAGATATTATTAATAGAATATTCAGCTTCATCTAAAGCAATAGATGCATTAGAATAATTATCTATATATTCTTTAATATTCTTTTTCTCTATTGATACATCCATATCAACAATTAAATCATTAATTTTTTTAAGTCTAACTTCTTTAATTTCTTGAAATCTTATCTTAAATTCACTAATCTTTTCTTCTAATTGTTCACTTTTAGCAATATCTTCTATTTTAGATAACTCTACCATAACAGGCATACTATCTAAATTATTCTTCTTAATTTCTAATTCATTAACTTGATTAAGTAATTTATCCCTAGTTTTCTTTCTCATTCTACGGATAATAAGGACAGATAAAAGAATAGCTATGATAACACTAATAGCAATAATTAAGTAAACCATTTTCATTCTATCACTTCCCTACGATATAATTTTACCATAAACTAAAACAAAAATATAGATAATTTAATTTTTTTTATTTTAAGTATTTATTGCATCACTTACTAATAATTAGTATAATTATATTATAGTAGGTGATATATATGGCAATTCATGATCGAGTTTTACCTGAAGAAACAGTTAAAGATACTGGTCCAGCTATTAAAATGGCCAATGAATACTTAAAGAATCAACTATCTTTAATTGAATTTGACCTACCTAGTATGGACGACATTAAAACTGTTGCAAATCGTTATCAAAGATTTAGTTTTCAACCAAGTGATGTATGTTGTCTAACTGGTGGTGCTTGGAAAAAGGACTATCGAGAAGGTTATTTTATTTGGGGATATCTTAAAGATATAGACAAAAATGATGATTGTAATATACTTTATACTGGTCCTGGTGCTTGCGAAGAAAAACGAGATTTAGTAAAAATACGCCCAAGAAATAATTATAACCGTAATGCTAGAAATTTATTTATGATATTGCCTGTTCTAGATTTTTCTAAATGTCCAGAACTATTTGATATACTTACTACTAGAACAGTTAATGGTAAAAAGGAAGAATTAAAAATAATAGATTTTGGTTGGTATCCCTATAATGCAGCTAATAATAGTATGCAATCCAAGCTAAATATTGCTTATAAAAAGAAAGAGATTAAACAAACAAATAGAAAATATACTTTTGATAAGACAAATCCTCGACATTTAAGAGAGCATTTTTCACCACTTGATTACCAAGTCTATGAATGGGATAACCAAAAATTTATTAGAATGAATGTTGGTTTCATTCCCAAAAGATCTCTTTGGGATTTATTAGACTTTGAGGAGCCAAATTCTACTATTTTGAACGATAATTCAAAATGGAAACCAAATGAAAAAGTATGGATATCTGTAATTAATAGAGACTGGGAAGTTGATCGAGAAAACAAAAAACTTATTGCAAGGAATCCATTTGTTTCTGGTATACAATTTGATAACTATGATAAAACATTTGGTCCACTTGATTATTCTAAATCTAATGTTAAATGGTATATAGAAACTTATCTAAAGCCACAAACATTACAATATGTTGATGTTAAAAACTTAATTAATACTAGTGGACCACAAGTTCTTGATGAATTATATCAGTTAGCACGTAAAGAAAAAGAAAAACAAGAAGAAGAACAGAAAGAAGAACAGCAACAAGAAGTAAAAGAAGAAAAGAAAGAAGAAATAAAAGTTGAACCAAAAAAAGAAGAACCACCTAAAAGAGATGATGCTAAGAAAAATGAAATAACTGCTCTTCTTAAAGAAATACGTGATTATAAACAATATTATTTAGGTGATGAAGACATTGATAAAAAAGTAAAGAAACTATATGATGACTATATTAATAATCTAAATAGATTATCACTTAGTAATAAACGTAATAGTAAAGAATTAACTCTAGAAAATAGAGATCCAAAAAGTTATTATCAAAAATTAGTTTCTGATTATCAAGGAATATTAGAAGAATTAAAATTACATTCAATAAAAGTTAAAGATTGTCGTGATATGATTACTATCTTAATAGAATGTAAAAAAGCTAATATAGATACAAGTATTGATCCAATATGTGAAAAAATTAATAATCTTAATAATATTATTTTAAATCTTGATATTGATAGAAAAGATAAAAATGACTTAGTTAGAGATCTTGATGATATAATCACTAAACATATTAATCTTATTAATTCATATATTAATGAATATAAAACTAATATCAATGCAAAAACAAGAACTAAAGAAGAATTAGTTAATGAATTAGAAAAAGATTTAAAACCATTTGAAGATAAGCTTAATAAACTTAATGATTGTTATAAAATGATAGAAATATTATCTGAATCACTTAAAGATACAGTTGATCCTAATATAGACTCAATATGTGAGGGAGTTAATAAAATTAAAACTATATTCTTTAAATTTATTGATGATGAAAAAATAAATAATGATCTTAATAGTGAACTTAATAGTATTTTAAATAGTAATATTAATAGAATTAGATTTCATATTGAAGAATTAAAAACCAATAATGAAAAAAATATCACAATGGAAATACTACAAAGTGAATTTGCGGCTAGCTTTAGACCATATTTAGAGAAAATACAAAATATTATTGTTAATAAAGATATAGTTAACAGTATTATGGAAGAAACTAAAGCTATGATTCTTCATCAATTTAAAGAATCTAAAATAGAGATAGCTAAGAAATATATGGAACAATTAAATGGCATAATTAGTGTAATAACAGAAATAGGAACAAAAGAAGAAATAGAAGTATTAGAGAATAGTATTAATATTAATTTTGATGTTACTAAAGATGTTAATGTTATTATGGAAAAACTAAAAGAATTAATTGGTGTTGCATATAAACTTCAATTAGATATTGAAGAGAAAAGAAAAAAAGAAGAAGAAATAGAAGAATTAAAAATAGATGTTGATGTTACTTCAATATTAAATGGAAATAATAAGAAAAAATAAGGAGATTATATGGAATTTGAACGATTTATAGTAAAATTAGAAGAAGTATATAATTATGAAGGACCTCAAAAAATAGTAAAACCAGATAAAAACACTTTTAAAGTAGGAACTCAAGCTCTCAGAGAATTATATGATAATGATATTGAAATAAGAGAATTAATTAATAATGGTGATGTACTTGGTGTTATAAGAAAAGTAGAAGCTATTTTAGCAAGATATGGATCATTAAGTGAATATGATGACTGGTTTAAGAAACTAGATTTTAAATCTATATATAACTCTTTTATGGTTGTATATAATTATCATCAATCAAATGATTTCTACCGTCACTTAGAAAGAGCTAATCTTAAACCAGATACTTACTATGATAATCATCATGCTAGAAGATATATCAATGATTATATTAAAGAAGATATGTTAATAAAAGATTGCTATGATCAAGTTAAAAACTATGATTTTTCTAAATTGCATGAAATAAGTTCTAGAATGGCTAAAATAAGTGATGCTGAATTTATATTAAGTACTTATGCATTAATGTATGAACCAGATTATTTACAAAGAAAAGAAAGAAATCGCTAATTGCGATTTTTTTATTAAAACCAATTGACTTAGTTAAAAATATTATATATAATAACTATGCATATTTTGATTGACAGCCCAGTTTATTGTTATTATAATGTGTTTTCTAAGTTTAGAAGTAACTTTGGCTATCAAGTGAAACTATTAAAGAAAACTCCCTATAATAGTTATAAATGTCAATTATATGTAATAGTTGAAGGAGGAAAATATGGCAAGATATACAGGACCTAGTTATAAGAAAAGTAGAACTGTTGGTTTCTCAACACTTGAAACTGGTAAAGATTTAGTAAGACGTCCTTATAGACCTGGACAACATGGTGCAGATCGTCGTAAATCAAGTGACTATGGTACTCAGTTAACAGAAAAACAAAAAGTTAAATTTATGTATGGTCTTAATGAAAGACAATTCCATAAAACATTTGTTGAAGCTGGTAAAATGGCTGGTATTCATGGTGAAAACTTCTTAAAGTTACTTGAAAGTCGTCTTGATAACTTAGTATATCGTATGGGATTTGCAAACACTCGTCGTGGTGCAAGACAACTTGTTAATCATGGACACATTGCTGTTGATGGTAAGAAAGTTGATATTCCATCATTTAGAGTTAAGATAGGATCTACTATTTCTCTAAAAGATAGTACTAAAGAACATAAATCAGTTAAAGATGCACTAGAGCATGTAACTACTAGAGTTGAATATTTAGATTTTGATAAAAATACTTTATCAGCTAAATATGTTCGTTATCCAGAACGTAATGAATTAAATGCTGATATTAATGAAGCATTAATAGTTGAATTCTATAACAGATAGCAAGCTACCGAAAGGTAGTTTTTTTGTATAAAAAAATAAGACCGAAGTCTTATCTTTGATGTCCTTTATTAAGATATTCATTTTCTATCTTACTAATTAAGCTATCTACATTTTCAAGCATTTTATCAGTATATATACCCCAATCACTAGTACTATACTCAACATCTGGATTCATTAAAAGATTAAATTCAGACATATATTTAGCTGGTAATTCTTCTATTTGTGAATTATTATAGATTAGGCTTCTTAATCTACTTGATGCAATATGTCTAATACGTCTTTCTTCCATAGAAATAAATTCATCTGTATCAGAAATATAATCAAATTTTTCTAAAACCTCTAACATCTTCTCTTTATTTGTTTTACTTCTAGCATAACCGTACTCTTCCATAATTTACCTCCTATTTATAATTAATGATTAATGGTTCATATTCACAACCATATAAACTACATTTACTTTTACTTGTTCCAACAAGTATTTTTTTATCTAATTTAATTATTTTATTAATAATATAATCATTTTTATCAAGATAAATAGTTTGATTAGTATACTTTTTATCTTTAAGATTAAACTTAATAGCCATACTTTCTACTTTATTACCTTTATAAATATTATTAACATCCAAAAGACCAGTTAATATTAAATCATTATCTTCTAGGATAACTGAATTAAATCGATGATATACTTCTTCTTCTAATGGATATTTATCTAAATATTTACCACTAGTATTATATAATACTATTCCTGCATCATATTGGTATTTTATATTACCATTTTCATCTTTTTCACCAGATACATTAATTGCACCTACAAGATAGATTATATTATCTTTAATAACCATACTACTAAAACCAATATCATCAGTATTAGAATATGTTCTTTGCCATAATAATTTCTTAGTTATTAAATTAGTATCTTTAGGATCACGATTAAAGTCTTTTTTAAACTTAACAACTATACCATAGTTAGCTCCATCTTTACCACAAACAATATATCCATCTTTAACTTTAATAATATCGTTAAATGAACCAGATTTATTACCACCATAGTTGTTATTGGCAAGAAGATTACCATCTTTATCATAACGAACAATGATACCACCACCAGTAATATGATTACCCATTTCCATATTTTCATAGATACTTTGGCCAATAACTACTACATTACCATTACCATCATCTATTACTTTATAAAACTCTGTATCACTTAAGACATGATATGTTTTATACCAAATCATTTTACCAGTTAAGTCATATTTAACTATTAAAGCATCTCTTGTATTAACTTCAATTTGCTCATATTTACTAACTAAACTACCTACAGCAGTAAATCCATCATCTACTTTAATAACACTATAGAAACTAACATCAAACTTATTATCAAAAGTATTTTCCCATATTAAGTTATAATCTTTATCTAACTTAGCTATTCTAGCTTGATTAGTAATCATTTTACTATTTTCATATTCATATGTTTTCATATCAATATTCTTACTATTATAAAAATCACTAATACCAACAACTATATAACCATCATCTACTTTTACTAAATCATTAATTGTATTTACATGATCGATATTTCTTTCTCTAGTTACTTTAATAATAAACATGGCTATTAATTCAACTAATATAACAATTAAACAAATAAATATTATTTTTTTTAATAATTTATCTTTCATATTACCTACACATGTTTAATAACAAAATATTTCTTTTTTCCTTTACGAATAATAGTAAAATTATCTACTATAGCATTTTCTTTTTTAACAGTAAATTCTAAATCATTTATCTTTTCACCATTAATACTTATTGAATTATTTGATACAAACTCTCTTGCTTCTCTTTTACTAGAACAAATACCTGTTTCTACTAATAAATCAATGATATTCTTATCACTATTTACTTCACTACTTGGAATATTATTAAATGCGTCATGTAATTCTTCACTAGATAGTTTCTTTAAATCACCACTAAATAATGCTTCACTAATCTTTAATACCTTTTCATATTCTTCTTTACCATGAACATCAATAATTACTTCACGAGCTAAAGCTTTATGAGCTAGTCTTAAATGTGGTTCTTCTTTATTAGATTTTTCTAATTCTTCTATTTCTTCTTTACTTAACATCGTTAATTTCTTTAAATGATCAATTACTATTGCATCATCTGTATTAAGAAGATATTGATACAAGAAATATGGACTAGTTTTTTCTTTATCAAGCCATACTGCATTACCTTCACTTTTACCAATTTTATTGCCTTGTTCATCAAGTACTAAAGGCATAGTCATACCATATACTTCTTTACCAAGTGTACGTCTAATTAATTCTATACCTGAAGTAATATTACCCCATTGATCACTTCCTGCTACTTGCAAAGTTACATTTCTTGTTTCAAATAAATGTTTAAAATCAAGAGCTTGTAGTATCATATAAGAAAACTCAGTAAATGATAGTCCATTATCTAATTGTTTTTTAACTTTGTCTTTATCTAACATATAGTTAACAGTAAAATGTTTACCGTAATCTCTTAAAAATTCTAAGACATTAATATCTTTAATCCAATCATAGTTATTTACTGTTTCACAACCAGTTATTCTTTCTACTTGTTCTTTTAGTTTTAAATAATTCTTCTCGATTGTTTCATAACTTTCAAGAGTTCTTTCTCCTTTTCCACGAGGATCCCCAATTAATGCTGTTGCACCACCAACAAGTAGTATTGCATGATGACCTGCTTTAACAAGTCTTCTTGCAGTTACAAGTGATGAATAATGACCAATATGTAAACTATCAGCTGTTGGATCAGTTCCCCAATAGAAATTAACACAACCTTCATTTAATACTTTTTCTATTTCTGGACTACTAACATCTTGTATTAATCCACGCCAAACTAAATCTTCATATAATTTCATTATTTATTCTCCTTTCCCGAAACTATTTCTACTCCACTACTTGTACCTAAACGAGTAGCACCTGCTTCAATAAATTTAATAGCATCAGCTTCAGTTTTAATACCACCAGCTGCTTTTATTTCAAGAACTTCATTTTTATGTTTTGCCATTAATTCAACTCCATGTAAAGTAGCTCCTTCTTTATCAAAACCTGTACTTGTTTTAATAAAATTAACAAATGTTTCATTACATATCTCCGTCATTTTAATAATTTCATCATCAGTAAGTAAGCAAGTCTCAATAATTACTTTAAGTACTTTACCATCAATCGAATCTCTTATTAATTCAATTTCATCTTTAACATAATCATAATCTTTATTCTTAAGTGCATTGATATTAATAACCATATCTATTTCTTTAGCACCATTATGTACTGCATCTATTGCTTCATACTGTTTAGTTTCCTTTGTTGAGTATCCATTAGGAAAACCAATTACTGTACATACTTCCGTAGTACTTCCTTTTAAGTATTCAGAAGCTGCTTTTACATAATATGGACTAACACACACCGTTGGAAAATGATATTTCTTAGCTTCCTCACATAGTTTCATAATATCTTCGGCTGTAGCTGTTTTCTTTAAATTTGTGTGATCAATAAACTCTGATAAATTCATATATCCTCCTTTTTAATAAAAAAATTCTATAAACATAGGAACGCTCTACCGTGGTACCATCCTAATTTATAGAATTCTATTCTCATTATCTTAACGCGATTAACGTTTTAACTCCATCATTGTAATTTCCTTAATAAGTCTATTAGTTTTCACCAACCACTAATTCTCTTCTTAAACTTAATAATTCCTAATGATTTCTTCGTTAAATACAAATATAGATTAACATATTTTAAATATAATATCAAGAATTATTTATCTTTATTTCTTTTATACTTTCCTAAAGAGATGATCTTTGCCCCAGAAGTATTTCCTTCAAGTTTAGCTATTTCTCTTGACCAAAATTCTGCTTGATCTGGATCATCTTTACAGCAATTTAAGCAAGCATACATGAAAGAAAGAGATAAATTCCTTATACTTTCTTCAGGTATTTTAAATATTTCCCAATCTGAATCACATTTTAATAATTGATGTGTACTTGTATAAGGACCAAAATCATATGAAAGACCCATTCCTTCATGATAACCAGGTACATCCCAACCTAATCGCATTTTGGTTTCTGCATCTAAACCACAATTTCCCATATATTTTTTGCTCATATTCTCTCCCTGAGTAGTTATTATACATTAAATAACTATTTTTTCAAATATTTTTTTGCTTCTACTATAACTTCTTCTGGTATACGATCAGCTAATTCTTCATAATTTATACCATAATTATGATATTCTTCTTGAAGTTTAACTATCTTATCACCTATTTGTTCATACCTTTCTTTAATTACTTTTAAATTAAACTCTCCTTTTAAATTCCTTTTATCTTCTTTTATATCGTCTATGCAATTACTAAGTGCTTCTAAATAAAATATGTCACCAAGTTCAAGCATAGCTGTAAATAATAATACTAAAAAGGCAATGGCAGGAGCAGTAATTATATAAGCAAGTGGTTCCTCTTGATAATCACTATCATCCCTTATACTTTCAATAATTATTACTTCTGGATTTTCTAAATCAAGATTACTATTTGGATCAACATTTACTTCAATATAAGATTTTGGATTTTCAGTAGCTTCTATTGCTTTAGTATAGATGTCATCATCATGATTATCTAAATCTACTCCAAATTCCGTTACTTCTCTTAAATATCCTTCACCAGTTGGACTTTCTTTCCAATTACCACAAATTTTAACTGTTCCTTTTCGTAATTGTAATTGTCTTTTATATTCAGAATTAGTATCAACTAGTTTCTTTTCTTTGTTTATATAAGAATAAGTCTTAGAATCTATTCTGGTTTTTTTAAATGCTTTTCCAACAAAGTATGTAGGTATACCAATCAATATTGTTGGTACTAATATCAAAGAAGCAAATTTTAGTCTAGCTAAATTCATATTTATTCTTAAATTTTTAACTTCTTTTTTTACTTCTTTTGCTTCATTATCTAAATCAGCTTTTTCTTTTAATAATTCATCTTTTTGATTTAATAATTCCATTGTGGCATTATTTTTTCTTTTAAGATATTCTTCTTTCTTTTTATTTAAAGTTAATGAAGCCATTTTATCAATCATATGTTCATAAATTATATCACCATTATATAAACAATCTGAATTAAAAGTATTTTTACTATAATTAGAGAAATCTTTTTGAACTAATAAATTAATCTTATCATTAGTTAATTTATAATTCTTTAAAGTATACATAATTTCATATTTTTCTAACATACTTTCTTCTAAAATAACTTGATATATTGCTTCACAAGCTTCATCGATAATTCTTTTTTTAGATTCATCAGTAGTATCTAGTGATTCTATTCTTGGTAATAGTTTTTTTACTTTATTAACTATTTCCTCACGATTAAATTCATTCATTCCATGTACTTGATCATTAATTTCTTTAGTTAATTCTTTTATTTCATAATATGGTAAACATTCTTTTTTAATATCCATTAATATACCATTTAATTGTTTTATTAAATCTTTTATTTCTCTTCTTGTTAATGGTTGTTCCTTTTTAGATAAACTTCTTTCAGTAAGAAAATCATTAACTTTATCTAATCTATCTTGATAAATAGACATATTTAATAATTTATATCTACAAATAGTATTTAATGTTAAAAGACTTGTTTCTTTTAATTTTTCATTTAATTTTATATTTCTT
>JAEEGL011868619.1_pt1 | contig 18425 bp, 12 predicted proteins | sample 9134231 | NCBI WGS metagenome assembly JAEEGL01 (sample SAMN16246548, study PRJNA631951) | gut metagenome | biome: gut microbiome; feature: rumen; material: fiber-attached | host: Bos | place: Iran: Karaj | collected 2018-10 | reverse complement strand
TGGCAGTTGGAGACATCATCGATATTCATCTTGCTCCATCAGAGGCCTATGGCGAGCATGATCCGGCAGCTGTTGTTTCCATGAAGATATCTGAGCTTCCGGGCTCAGAGGACCTTACTGTTGATCAGCAGGTTTATCTTCAGGACTATTACGGAAGACCTATTCCTGTAAAGGTCATTGCTAAGGATGATGAGAATATCACCTTTGATGCCAACCATGAGATGGCAGGAAAAGAGCTGAATTTCAAGATTGAGCTTGTTGAAGTGCTTTGATATCAAACGTCTGACCGGGCAGTTTAACCCCTGCTCGTAAAAAAATAACAGTAGGCAGTTCATGTACGAATTGCCTACTGTTTTTTATTGCTTACAGATGCTGATCTCTCTCTATTTTGTCATAGTGCTTTAAAAGCCATGGCTCAATAGCCGCTGTCAGCTTCATGTCAAGATTAAAGAAATAAACTGTGAATGTAACTCCGAAAAATACTGCAAGTACAATTGCTATTACTTTTAAAACGTGTAAAAATGCGCTCATTTTCTCCTCCAAAACTCCAGGCTGATTACCATGATTTATCATCCGGCAGAACTTCCAGTGACGGATCTAATGGTTCCTCCTGCATTACAGTACGCATAAAGGAATTGATCTGATCGCGAACTCCCTGCCTTGAAATAATTCTCGGGTTTTCTTCCTTTCTGAAATCGCCAATAGCCCGAATAATCTCACATTATACAATCATATCCTCAATATCCTCAAAGCCAAGCACCTCCACCGGCTCAAAACCATCCGAATCCATATACTTATAAAGGCATGACAAAAATGCTCTAGTTTCCGGATATTGTTGCAAATTCTGAAGTCCCATGGAGGATATCATGATCTTTCCATTTCCGCACTTTGCCTCTAAGAGCTGCGCCATAGGGCGAAGATAAGCGTAGCAATCCATTTCAGTGATAATAGTTCTCATATATCTAGGCAAAATCAAGGCTCTCTGGGTTGCCATTGGCCACCACTGACGATCGGTATAGGCATCAGTAGGAAAACCATTAAATAACACATGCTTTTTATCAATCAATTGCCCCATAGCCCCTTCCTGAGCCGGAAATGTGCCTACTGACCAAAAATCTGTAGTGTACTGAGCTTTGATTGAATTCGGCATTGCTTCTTTTGTAGAGGGCGGAGTTAAATACACTTTTCCACCCTGATCCAGAATTTCTTTTGCCTTGTGGTCAAAGCATTCCGTCTCATAAATGCTATCCGGGCAGACAGGCTTTGTATCTGCATAAACCCAGATTGGATATGTGTTCTCACAGTCCGTTCCATCTACTGATAGAATAAGGTCAAATCTTGTATTTTTACTTACCCTGCCGGTATCAATAGAGAGTTTCCCTGCAAAAGACAATTCCCCCACCGGAAAACATCCTCTTTTTCCTGCCAAAACATCTTCCTGCGACTGCCCATTCTGTTCCGGAACCAGGCTTCCCTTTGCAAATTCACCGCCATTCTCATCAACCAGCCTATAGACCAGTTCTCCCCGGAGGTCCTTTTTGCCATAGTTTGCGACCTTTATCTCTGCTTCTATGGCTTCTTTATTTGTATATGTATATCTTGGCAAAAGAGCCAGTACCGACGAATCTTTATAAAAGGCATGAAATCTGGTCGGATCAGCAAAAACATAAGGCTTCTTCTGAAGATGGCTATTAAGCATCCCAACCAGCGCCGTCCCCTGACCTGTAAAGTCCTGAAGTCCTAAAAGAGAAATCCCTGACATATCTTTCGTTCTAAGCACCGCCTCAACTTCTTCTCGGTAGGCCCAAAGCGCGATCTCTCCGGTGGCACTGACACGCTTTTTCCATTCATCAGCAGAAATTCCCAGTTCTTCCACCTTCTTTTTTACCTGGGACAAATTGTCAGCCCTTGTTACACCTCTGAAATCCTCCAATTCGTCAAAATCAGGCAAAACCTCATATTGACCGACCTCAAATCCAAATACCGGCTTGTTATAATCTTTTCTAATTTCAGATAAAACCTCGTCAAAATTAGCCTTCGCATTGGCATATTCAGAATTTATAGGCCCTGTATTTCCTGATAAACGAAGCCTTTTTCCGCGATAATCAGATGCAGTATAGAAATCACTCTTGTCATCGGCTCCCTTAGCACCATAAAAATTGTTTGAGCCCCAGGCATAAAGCCTTGTTTTATCAAGCCTGTGGGCAATATCAAGGAGCCTGTGCATCTCATCAACGCCCTTTTCGTCTGCATGCAGCTCATTTCCCCAGGTCAGCATTACAAAAGAGGGGTGATTTCCATAGGTTTTCAGAATCTCCCTCATCTCTTTTTCGTAGTAGCGCCTGCTCTCCTCTGTTCCAAAGGCTTCTCTGGGATTCCAATGCGAAAGTTCAGGCTGCATCAGGATTCCCATCTTGTCCGCTGCTTTGAAGGCTGCATCCGGCGGGCACCAGGAGTGAAATCTTAAGCAGTTTACTCCATACGCCTTATAGGTACCAACTATCTTTTCCCAGCTTTCCTCGTCCATTGGAGGATGCCCTGTCTCAGGGAAAAAAGCGCAATTTGCTTCGCTCCTTAAGAATATACGGCGATCATTTAAGGTCAGTCGTCCCGTATCATCATATCCAAAAGAACGGATTCCAAAGTCAGCTTCAGCCTTTGAAAGCACTGTGTTTTCTGGATCTCTGCCATCCATCATACATACTTCTATCCTGTGTAGATTACCTTCGTACTCATCCCATTTCTTTTCAAGAGCCGCAGCGCTTATGGGAATTTTAGGAAGATGGACAGAAAAAGTGTCGCTCTCCTCCTCCAGGCCCCTGCCGATGCCTTTAAACACGGTCTCCTTCTCGAGGCAATCGCCTACTATCTTCAGGGCTACATTATCTATACTCTTATCCAGACTTATTTCAACGCATATCTCAAGCTCTTTTCCCACAGGATAAACAAGAACATTCGAAATAAAGCTTAGCTCCCTCTCCTCAATGTATATGTCCCCGATTAGCCCATTCCAGTTAGTCTGGGACTCATCTGTGGCCGCTGATGAAAAGACGATGTCCTTGTAAGGTAGTCCCGGATAGGAATTGTCAGATGTGAGTTCTATTTTGCTACCCCTGTGGAGCTTTCCTGTAACTTCAAATCTGTAGGGAGTGCTGAGAGTCCCGGAAATACAAGCCACAGGCTCGCCATCAAGCTTAAGCCCAAGGGCCCTCGCCCTCTCAACCACTAGAAAATTTCTTTTCCCTTCCACAATTTCTCCATCAAACTCTCTGGCAAAATGTGCAGGGCCTTCATAGGTATAATTCCTGGTAAGCCTGGAGGTTATGACCTTGTTTTCCTCCATGCTCTTATCCAGCTTTTTATTTCTCTCCTCAACATCAGGATGCCAGGCTTTTGCAACAACGTCCGGCTCCCCAATCCTGTTTTCATCAAGAGTTCCCGGCAAAAAAACTTCGATGTCTTTCTGCTTATCTGTTGTCAGTGTCCATTTCCCGCTAAGATCATATCTCATACAGTCATTCCTTCTCCAAATGTCGCAATGCTTTGGTTTTTTCGGTGATTTCCTATTATAATTAAATAATACAACAATATTATTCAAATTTCGCTCGATATATTGATCATCATATCATGATAGAAGGAGAGGCTTATGGAAGAAGTACGAATTTGGGAGGAATCAGTAACCATCCCCACTTATGAAATAGGGCGCCCGGACAAAAACCCGATGTTTCTTGAAAAACGTGTATATCAGGGCAGCTCCGGAAAAATATACCCCTATCCTTCCACAAATGAAATAAGTCATACAAAAACAAATAAAAAGTGGAATGCTGTGTTTCTCGAGAACGAATACCTGAAAATCATGGTCCTTCCCGAACTTGGCGGAAGAATCCAGCGAGCCTTGGACAAGACCAATAACTACGATTTTGTTTACTACAACCACGTAATAAAGCCTGCTCTTGTGGGGCTCACCGGCCCTTGGATATCCGGTGGCATCGAATTTAACTGGCCACAGCATCACAGGCCAACCACATATAGTCCTGTGGATCACAAAATAGTTGAAAACGCAGATGGCAGTAAAACTCTCCTTATCGGTGATGTTGATCAGATGTACGGTACAAAGGTTGTGACTAAATTCACTCTTTATCCGGGAAAAGCATATATCGAAGTCACCGGTCAGTTATACAACCGAACACCTCTGCCTCAGACCTTCCTTTGGTGGGCGAATCCTGCTGTATCAGTCAATGACTACACTCAGTCTATTTTCCCGCCGGATGTGCATAACGTCTACGACCATGGGAAAAGAGCTGTATCTCGCTTTCCGATTGCTACCGGCGAATATTACAAGCATGACTACAGCGAGGGTGTTGATATTTCACGCTACAAAAACATACCTGTTCCGACCTCATACATGGCGGAAAAATCCGACTATGATTTCGTGGGCGGCTATGATTATCAGAAGAAAGCAGGTCTTTTACACGTAGCCGATCATCATATATCCCCCGGTAAAAAACAGTGGACTTGGGGTTGTGGCGATTTCGGTAAAGCCTGGGACAGAAATCTTACAGATGAAGACGGACCATACATTGAGCTGATGACCGGCATGTTCTGTGACAATCAGCCTGATTTCACATGGCTAAAGCCCTACGAGGAAAAGGTTTTTAAGCAATATTTTATGCCATACAAAGCTGTAGGCCGGGTAAAAAACGCCTCAATCCACGCAGCTATTAACTTTGAGCAAAGAAATTCAGATACGCTATACGTCTGTGTTTATGCCACCGAAAAGTTGGAAAATGCGAAGATTGTCATACATTACGGCAATAAAGAGATCTACACGGAAAATGTCACTCTTTCACCTGTTGATGTTTATGAAAAAGAGCTGACGCTTCCGGTCTCAGACATATATAAGGTAAAGATTTCCCTGCTTTCCAACGGGAAAGGACTTGTTTCCTATCAGCCCAAAGATCAGGGAATTCCGGAATTTGCAAAGCCAGTAGAAGCCGCCAAGCTCCCAACGGAAATAAACACCAATGAAGAGCTCTACCTGACTGCTCAGCACATTGAACAGTACAGGCATGCCACCTGGCTTCCTGATCCCTATTATCTTGAAGGTCTTAAAAGAGATCCTGAAGACACAAGGATAAACAATGCCTATGGCCTTATTCTCTTTAGAAGAGGTCAGTTCAAAGAATCCGAAAAGTTCTTTAGGACTGCCATAGGCCGCCTGACTAAAATGCACCCCGCGCCTTATGATGGAGAGCCCTTCTATAATCTTGGATTAGCGCTCTTTTATGAGGAAAAATACGACGAAGCTTATGATGCCTTCTATAAAGCCACCTGGTCCAATTAACTTCAGGAAATGTCCTTCTACTATCTGGCGGCCATTTCAGCCGGGAAGAATGACTATGAGTCGGCACTTTCCTTTGTGGAATCCGGACTTGTGAAGAACAGCCATAACGTAAAGGCCCGTGGTCTCAAGGCTATGCTTTTATATAAGATTGACAAATATGAGGAATGTCTTAACTGGATATCAGAAAACCTGAAGCTTGATGCCTTTGATTATGTATCACAATATATTCGCATCAAAATAGCAAAAGAAAAATCCGGCGCTGATGACCTAATTGCAGATTTCCATAGGCTTACCCGCGACTTTAATGAGACTTACCTTATGGTAGCAAGAGACCTTGCTGAGAGCGGATTTTATACTGATGCCATTGAAGTTCTTAAAATGAGCCCCAACGATACGCCAATGACTCATTACTATCTGGGTGCCTATATGCTTAAAAACGCTCAGAACGGCGCCATTTCAGATGATAATAACGAATTCCTGTCAGCTGAAAAGTGTGACCCTTACTGCTGTTTCCCAAACAAACTCGAAGATATTGCCGTTCTTGAGTCTTCCATAGCGGCAAATCCCGGTGGAGCAAAGGCATACTACTATCTTGGCTGCCTTTACTATGACAAACTTGGTTTCGATAAGGCCATAGGCCTTTGGGAAAAAGCCAGAGAACTTGACGACACATACCCAACTCTTTTGCGCAACCTTTCAATTGCTTATTACAACAAGCGTAGTAATCCGGAAAAAGCGCGGGAATGCATTGAAAAAGCCTTCTTATGCGATAAATCAGACGCCAGAATTTTCCTTGAAATGGATCAGCTCTACCAGCGCATAAACTTATCTCTTGAAGAAAGGCTTAAAAACTATAATGACAATATTGCTCTGATTGAAAAACGAGACGATCTCTACACCGAATACGTCACTCTTCTTAACACACTGGGAATGTACCGGGAGGCTCATGACAGGATAACCTCTCACAATTTCCGGACCTGGGAAGGAGCCGAAGGTAAAATTTCTGCACAGTTCAAGCTATCCCTCTTTATGCTTGCCACAGAAGCCTTTAAAGCATCAGATTATGCCAAGGCAAAAGAATTGTTAACAGAGGCACTTTCTTATCCTGAAAACCTTGGAGAAGGAAAGCTTGAAGGAACTAAGGATAATAACCTTTATTACCTCCTGGGTCTTGTAGAAAAAAAACTCGGCAACAAAGATGCCTCTAAACAAGCCCTTACGGCAGCTACACTAGGAACCTCAGAACCTGCCGGGATGATGTATTATTATGACCAGCCTGCAGATATGATACTTTTCCAGGGCCTGGCACTACAAAAATCAGGTGATACCAAAGCTTCCAACAGCAGATTCTTCAAGCTTTTGGACTTTGGCGAACAGCATCTTAATGATGAATTCCTTATGGATTATTTTGCTGTTTCCATGCCCGATATGTCCGTATATGATTCGGACATGAATCTTAAGAACAAAGAACATTGCTATTACTTGATGGGACTGGCAAATCTGGGGATGGGAAATCCCGAAACAGCCCGTAACTGGTTCAAAAAGGTGAGACAATTGGAAAGGTCACATCAATTGTCACAGATATATTTAGCATATATGTCATATTAAATATATTTGTTATATATCTAAATCGCTACTGTCACTATTTTCATTATCCTCAATGAATTTCAATTCATTAAGCCTTGCAGCTTCAGCTATAGCATCATCGTAGCCCGTAAGGGCTGCGAATGGTGCAAACTGGGCCGCTCTATTTTCCAAAGACATTGGGACATGATTCTTTGATACAGGTCTTTTCATATGAAGGATATCCGCATATTTCTCAATTCCCATGATCAACACACAACCTCACTTTACTCATCACCGCTTCCGTTTTAGGCCTTATGGCCGCCTATCTGATTATTTCGTTCTCTGCCGGTCGCTCCCTCTTCAAAAGAAATCCCCTTTAATATGGCATTTTTCCCAAATTTCTTCTGAATCTTCAAAGCTGCCTCCTGAAGTGCCTTCTCTTTTTCTAATTTCTCTTTCCGAAGCTTTTTCTCTTCATCTTCCTTTTCATAATCCACAAAAAGACTCAGCTGTTCATAACCGGCTCCTTCACTTGCCTGCTCTTTTACACGATTTTCGCTTATAACATGTAATGCGGCAATGCCAATCCTTCTCACAAGGAGATCTGTGCTCACCTGCTCATCATAAATCTTTAGAGTCGCCTCGGTGATCAGTCTTGAAAGGCATGTAAACTCGCCGATATTCTCACTCCCATGGGCATGCTCCGGAACGTTTCTGCCATAATAATCAGCTTTTACTTTACCCTTATATTTTTTCCTGATCTCAGGGTCAGAGAGGCTTTCCCTGTCATAACCCACGGTAAGGACAATCTGGTCAGTAACCTGTCCGGCTTCCATAAGCTGCATTGCAAGCGCATCTGCCATCTCAGCCACAACAACTCTTGCTTTGTCAGCTGTATATGCGCAGTGCAGGACCTGTCCCTGACTTATACTGTTATTTTCTGGCTTATACGCTTTGATATGTTCCATGGTACAGGGCTCATATCCCCATGCATGATCGATCAAAAGCTCAGCATTTATCCCAAAGGTCTTATATAATAGCTCTTCATTATGGAAATCTCTCTCTCCACCCAGACTGCATCTAGCGATGTCGCCCATAGTGTGAATGCCCAGTGCCGCCAGTCTCTTTACATAGCCCCTGCCGACTCTCCAAAAATCAGTTAATGGCTCATGATCCCAAAGCTGCTCGCGATAGCTTATCTCGTCAAGCTCAGCAATCCTAAGGCCGTTCTCATCAGGCATTGTGTGCTTAGCCATAATATCCATGGCAACCTTGCAAAGGTAGAGATTTGTGCCTATGCCTGCTGTGGCCGTTATCCCTGTTTTTTCCATTACATCCTGAATCATCCGTGAAGCAAGCTGTCTTGGAGTTATCCCGTAAACCGAAAGATATTTCGATGCATCTATGAACACTTCGTCGATGCTGTAAACATGAATATCTTCAGGCGCCACATACTTTAGATATGTCTCGTAGATCAATGTACTGACCTCTATGTATCTTGCCATTCGGGGTACAGCCGCAATGAAAGAAAGCTTAAGAGATGGATCATTTGAAAGTTCGTTATCATCGTCTGATTCCCCCGTAAAAACCTTCCCCGGAGCATTTCGCATGCGCTGTCTGTTTATTTCCTCGATTTTTTGCTCAACTTCAAAAAGCCTGGCTCTCCCCGGAATCCCCCACTTTTTGAGACTTGGAGATACTGCCAGACATATAGTTTTACTCGTTCTGCTCCTGTCAGCCACCACAAGATTTGTAGTCAATGGATCTCTGCTTATATCTCTGCACTCAACGGAAGCGTAGAACGATTTCAGATCAATTGCAATATAGGCATTTTTCTTTGCTTCGTTCATGGTATCATTATATCAAATTGAGTAATAATTCCAAAAAAAAGCAAATTCTATTTGCCTACTATGTAAATGTGTTTTATAATGATTAACGACACCATTCAATTATCATAGATTTTAGGCAGCATTTTCCTGCTATAAAAGGAGATTTTAATGTTTTCAACAAAGGGACGCTACGCTATAAGAATAATGATAGACCTTGCTCAGCATAATAATGATGAATATATACCGCTTAAAGACATTGCAGAGAGACAGGACGTATCCAAGAAGTACCTGGAGATCATCGCAAAAGAAATGGTCATAGGCGGACTGATTCAGGGCGCCAGCGGTAAGCACGGCGGATATAAGCTTGTTCGCAAGCCTGAAGAATACACTATAGGAGAGATCATAGAACTCATGGAGAACACTATGGCTCCCGTTGCATGCCTTGAAAAAGACGCTCCGGAATGTCCCAGAGCAGAAAAATGTAGAACCCTCTCCATGTGGAAAGAGTTCTACACCCTTGAACGAGATTTCTTTTTCGGAAAAAAACTAACGGATCTGATTTAATTATTTGACAGCTCTTTTATAAGAGCCAAAGTTTCTGTGCTAACCGTATCATTAACGCCAAACCCATGCTTAGCACCCTCAATAGGAATAAACTTAGCATTATGCATGGTCTTTGCAGCATTTTCTGAACAGGATATTGGAACTATGTCATCTGCTGTGCCATGAATTATAAGGGCCTTCCCCTTAAACTTTCGCATCACTCTGTAAATATTAAAAGAGAGAAGGTCTGAAAAGTACTTACGTCCAACAGTGATTCCCATAAAATCAACAGTTTCAGGAACATTAAAATAACTAAACAGCATCTGTATCCTATTAAATCCATCATGGAATACATATGCAGGATAAAGTGCAATCAGGCCTTTAACATCATTGGGTCTTGTTCCGGCGATATATGTAGCAACAAAACCGCCCTGGCTCTCTCCCATAACAAACATTCTGGACTCATCTACATAACTAAGAGATCTTATCCCATCAAAAACCACGTTAAAATCTGCAACTTCTGTCAAAACGGACATATCTGTTGTACTGCCCTCGCTCCTTATGCCAATTCCACCACCGATAAAATCAAAAATATAAGCGACAACACCATTTGCTGCCAAGGTTTGAGCAAAACCTCTGGCGTAATCACAGCTACCGTTAAGCCCATGACAGATAACTATTCCCGGAAAAGGACCGTCTCCTACGGGTCTGTATAATTCCCCGTAGATTTTAAGCCCATCTCTGCTAAATTCCTTAACTTCAGAAGTTGTTTCCCAAACTTGTTCCCCAACCTTTGTCTTAACAGATGACTGTCCGCTATTTGCAGAAGTACTTCCACTTGCTGAGTAAGTCTCACTGATAACAGTAACTGTCTTACCCTCTACCTCAACTGCAGAAGCACTGTTTGCGTGCTCCTCCATGACGCCTTTGATCTTGTAGAAAGCATCCTTAGGCTCATAGTTCTCGTCAAAGATACGTGAATTTGTGGTATCTCCTTCGCGGTAGTGGTCAACAAGGCCAAATAATGTAACATTTGTTATGTTTGCAGGGCCGCCACTCTGAGAATCCATCTCATAAAGGAGCTTAAAATACTGCTCATATTTCTCTGCCTGCTTCATAAACATGGAAGGAGTCTCTTTATCAACTCCAACAGAAAGCTCTGTAACCTGAATCTCCAGACCAAGCTCAGAAAACTTCTTGATGGCGTTTCTGATGTCCTGGATTGGTGGATAATCAATTCCCCAATATCCCTGCATACCAATGCCGTCAATCAGCCCTTTTTCCTTGAGGGAATTGCAAAGAGTATAGATTCCGTCAGTCTTGGGTGCCTGATAGGTATTGTAATCGTTGTAAAAGAGTTTTACATCATCAGCAACATATTTTCTTGCGTAGGTAAATGCCATCTCAACATAATCAGGCCCGATTGTGTCGTACCAGGGGTTAGGATCCTGTCCGCACTTAGTTCTGCACTGGAACTCACTATCAGGATCAGCACTGTCAGGATCAACAGCCTCGTTTACAACATCCCAACAGTAAATAACTCCGGGATACTCTTCCTGAACATGGGTAAGCAGCTGTCTGATATAGCTCTCCATACGAGCCAGCATAGTGTCTTTGTCTACATACTCACCATCATCGGTATAGCCCTCTCTAAAGAACCATCCTGGTGCCTGTGTATGCCATACAAGAGTGTGACCTCTCATCTTCATGTCATTTTCCTGACACCATTTTAAAGTAGGGTCAATAGACATAAAGTTCAAGGCAGGCTCTTCGTTACCATTTTTCAAATTATCCTGTGAACCAAACTGATCCAGGATATAACAGCTCTTCATGAGGTTTGTCATGGTACAGCTGTTAAAGTGCTTTTTAGACAATTCCATGTATTGAGGAATATTCAAGGTCTGGTTCTGAAGTGTACTTCCATTGATACCTACACCAAGGGTAAAATACTCACTGCAAAGGTCCTTAAGCGCAACATCATCCTCTACCTTTTCTTCTACAGCCTCCTCAGCCTTCTCCGTTTCAGCATTAGCCGTTTCATCAGATACCTCTTCTGAAACTGAACTCTCTGCCGCAGCTTCCTCAGAGGCTTCGCTTACAGTCACTTCTGCGACCGCTTCACTGCCCTGAGCCCCCATCTCTGAAGCAGTCTGTTTGCCACACCCGCAAAGCAGAACCAGGGCAAGCATACCGCATAATAATCTCTTTCTCTTCATATAAACCTCCAATATATTTCATTAGCATAAATAATATACAACTCTACCACAATTTTTTTCTACTATTTTATTGCTATTTTTTGCGTATTTTGTAAACATCTGTGATATAGTATTTTTATACTTTGACGTTTTAGTGTGAAAAAGAGTCTACGGGAGGAAAACTATGTTTGCAAATTCTTTTTGGGCGCTGGTTCCGGCTATCATTGCCATTGCCCTTGCGCTCATCACCAAGGAAGTCTACTCATCACTCTTCATCGGTATCGTAGTTGGTGGACTTCTCTACTCCTCATTCAGTTTCGAGGGTACTATCCAGCATGTATTTGTTGATGGAATGATCGGTCAGCTGTCAGATGGCTGGAATGTGGGAATTCTTATATTCCTTGTTATTTTAGGATGTATGGTAATGCTCATGAACAGAGCAGGTGGTTCGGCGGCTTTCGGACGTTGGGCTGTCGCTCATGTCAAAACAAAAGCCGGAGCGCAGGTTGCTACCATTGTTCTTGGCGTTCTGATCTTTATTGATGATTATTTTAACTGCCTCACTGTTGGTTCAGTTATGAGGCCTCTTACAGACAAGCACAAAATCTCCAGAGAAAAGCTTGCATACCTTATCGATGCAACTGCAGCTCCTGTCTGCATCATAGCACCTATTTCTTCCTGGGCAGCTGCTGTTACAGGCTTTGTCGATGGTGCCAATGGTCTTACGCTTTTTGTAAGAGCAATTCCCTATAACTTCTATGCTCTGCTTACCATCGTAATGATGTTTACCCTGACCTACTCCAAGTTTGATTACGGCCCAATGAAGCTTGCAGAGCTTAACACTAAGGTAAACGGCAACGGAAAACACAAAGAGAGCCACTCCAGTATCACCGGTGCTGAGGATCAGCCTACTCCTCCTGTTTCCACAAAGGGAAAAGTTATCCACTTAGTTCTCCCTATTGTTACCCTGATCATCTGCTGTATCATAGGAATGATCTATACCGGCGGCTTCTTCGAAGGAGAGAACTTCATAGATGCCTTCTCCAATTCAGATGCTTCCGTAGGTCTTGTATTTGGATCAGTTGTGGCTCTTGTAATTACCATCGTATTCTACCTGATCACAAAAGTTCTGAGCTTTAATGAGTGCATGAACGCTATACCTGAGGGCTTCAAGAGCATGGTTCCCGCTATCCTGGTGCTTACCTTTGCATGGACACTTAAAGCCATGACAGATTCCCTTGGTGCAAAAGATTATGTGGCAGGCCTGGTTGAACAGTTTGTCGGAAGTAATGCTCTCATGAGCATCCTTCCTGCAGTAATCTTCCTGGTAGCTATTTTCCTTGCTTTTGCTACAGGAACCAGCTGGGGAACCTTCGGAATCCTTATTCCTATCGTAGTAAGCGTATTTGGTGCAGATCTTTCAAATGAACTGATGATCATCTCAATCTCAGCCTGCATGGCAGGTGCTGTTTGCGGAGATCACTGTTCTCCTATCTCAGATACGACCATCATGGCCAGCGCCGGCGCCGAGTGCGATCACATAAAACACGTATCAACTCAGCTTCCATATGCCATGACAGCAGCCGCTGTTTCCTTCGTAGCTTATATTTTTGCAGGCTTTATCCGAAACTGGTTCATCTGCCTTCCGATTGGCATAGTGCTTATGATAGGTACAATTCTTGTCATCAAGAAGAGCCCTCTTGCCAATAAAGCATAAGATAATCAAAAGCAGGTCTTTCCCCACCGGATAGACCTGCTCTTTTTTTAATTTACTTAATTCAGAATTCAAATTTTATATCAGAATCACTTCTGTAGAACACCGGCAGAATCTCAATCGGCGCATCAGCAACAATTTCCTGCCCACCATCAAAGCTTTCTCCGGTAAAGGCGTTTGTCCAGCTGCAGCCCTTAGGCAGATATACTTTTCTCTCAGTCTGCCCTTTATAGCAAATCGGCGCCACCAGGAGATTTCCTCCAAACATGAACTCATCTTTTATTTCCCAAGTCCTTTCATCCTCCGGGAACTGGTAAAAGAGCCCTCGCATAACCGGCGCTCCGGTCTCGGAGCTTTCCTTCATTACAGACCTGGTGTAGTCCCTTAGGCTCTCACGGATGGAAATAAAGCGCTTCATGATCTCATAGTTTTCCTCTCCAAAGCTCCAGATCTCGTTATCAGCGCCTGTAACCTCACGAACCTCCCCTGCTTTGTTGATGATCTCTGTGTGAGGAACTCTGCTTCCATGCATTCTCATGACGGGGCAAAATGTCCCAAACTGGAACCATCTTATGAGAAGCTCCTTAAACTCATCTGTTCTCACATCTCCGCCGTGGAATCCTCCGATATCCGTAGTCCACCAGGGGATCCCGGCAATTCCCATCTGAATACCGGCAACTATCTGCTTCCTGAAATCTTCCCAGTTGGACATGATGTCTCCCGACCAGACCAGAGCTCCGTATTTCTGGCTACCAACCCAGGCACAGCAAATAAGATTCACTATCCCTTCCTGGCCGCTGGCTTTTTGCCCCTCGTAAAAGAGCTTTGCATATTCTCTTGGGTATATATTTCCAATTTCCATCACTGAGCCGGCATTGTAGTGATAGTTCTCATAGTCATAGCCTGTAAACTCAGGCTCAGCCTCATCAAGCCAGAAGGTATTTATTCCAAGATCGGCGTAATTCTTTTTGCATTTCTCCCATACATACTCTCTTGTGCGGGGATTTGTGGCATCCAAAAACAGATTGTCTCCATGGAATACCATCTGCACATCCACCCCGGATCTGCTCTTTACGAGAAGTCCCTTCTGCTTCATTTCAAGGAAATTCTCGCTTCTGATGTCCACTTGGGGCCAGATGGAAACCATACACTCTATTCCCATCTCTTTTAGCTCATCTATCATTGCTTTGGGATCCGGGAAATATTCTTCATCGAATCTCCAATCACCGCATCTTGGCCAGTGATAGTAATCAATTACGATTACATCAATGTGGATGCCTCTGTTATGGTACTCTCTGGCCACATCAATCACCTGTTGCTGATTGTAATAGCGAAGTTTGCACTGCCAGTATCCAAGACCAAATTCAGGCATCATAGGAGTCCGTCCCGTAACTTCGGTGTAGTTATATACGATCTCTGAAGGCGTATCCCCCAAAGTGATCCAGTAGTCCAGCTGTCTGCTCTCCTCCGCCACCCATTCTGTGGTATCCAGTCCAAAATGAACTTCTCCGATTGCAGGATTATGCCACAAAAAACCATAGCCTTTGTCAGATAAAACAAAGGGAATGCTGGCCTGAGAATTTCTGTGGGCAAGCTCGAAATTGCACCCCTTTAAATTCATGGTCTCAGTCTGATACTGTCCCATTCCAAAGAGCTTCTCCGAAGGGTCTGAAACAAAGCGGGATCTGATCTTATATACATCCCCACCAATTCTTTTATATGTCCTAGCCTTAAGAGCCAGCGCATTACCGTGAGGGATCTCCTGAAGAAGCACTTTTCCCGTCTTATTATCGATAAATGTAATCTGAAGGGTATTTCCCCAGGGCTGCACATAACAATCAGCTGTTATCCTTCCATTGCTGATAGATGCTCTGCGTCCTGGATCTGTTACATCCCAAATATCCCTTTCCCAATCACTTTCATTGGTAATAATCTTCACATCATGCTTATTCTTATCAGGTTCAAGAAGTGCCGCGCTATAATCCACTATATTGCCCAAAAAGACTGCCCTGACGCGAAAACTGTTCTTTCCCCAGGCCTCAATTCTTAAGGTCTCACCATTTTCTCTGAAAACAAGTCCATCATTTTCTGCTGAAAAAAACTGCATACCCTTACCTCGTCTCTAACCCCATCAAAAACTTCAGTATCTCATAAACAAAATAGATTTAATTAACACTTCTTACGCTGTGACATACTTCCAGTAAATTCCATAGCTTTCCGTATATTGGTTAAAGTGAGTTGTAAATACCAGCGGCTTTGATACTCCGGAAAGATCAAACTCACAGGACTCCTCTCTCTTTACCAGATACTTATCGATGTTTTCAATAAAGGCTTCAACAGATTTTTCCTCTGTAACCTTCAGCTCATCACTGTCCACAGCCTTTTCTGCAGCCACGCTGACCCTTACGCCATGGAATTTTTCCTTCATCTTCACATTGCCAAGTCTTGCAGAAAGCACATAGGGACCATAGCAGAAGGCATATGTGTTTAACCCATCAGGGAGATTAAAGCAGCTTATTCCCATAGGAAGTGTTATCTCAAGCTCTATAGCGCCGGAATCTCCTGCTGCAATTGCAAGTTCCGCAGGAGTAATCTCCAAAAACTTATCTCCACAGCCCGCTTCAAAGCGTAAGTTCCCGGCAGCAACCACCATTTTCCCCTTTATCCAGGTAGGAACTCTCAGTAAAAGACTATCCTTAATTACCTTTCTATCCTTTGCAGTTACGTTCATCTTTACCTTATCGGATTCTGTGAAATCGCATTCCTGCACCAGTTTATAGTCTTCATTTTCGTACTCTGATGCCAGATACATGGATACCAGGAGCTTTTCAGGGGCCTTGAAATAAATGCCCCTTTGAAGCTTAGTAAAGTTCTCATAACCTGTTCCGGTGCAGCACCAGAAATTGCCATCCAGAGTATTAAACACCTTCTGATAGCCCGTAGCCATGGGCTGGAAATATGTAGTAAAGCCCGTATCATGGTTCTGGGAAGCCATAATGGCATTTATAAGGGTATTCTCCGCATAGTCCAGATACTTCTTGTTTCCTGTCACAGCAAAGAGCCTTCTTGAGAATTTCAGCATATTATGGGTGTTGCAGGTCTCATTATTTACATTGGTCCTCTCTGCATCCAGTACAGAATCCTCACCAAAATGCTCATTTTCACTGTTTCCTCCGGTTACGTAGGTGTGTTTCCCTACCACCAGCTCCCAGAAACTCTCTGCATATGCAAGATATTTTTCTTCCGATCTGTCCACCTCATATCTTGCCAGAGCACCGATAAACTTAGGAATTGTGGTGTTTGCATGGGTATTGTTCATTACATTTGCAGCACCGGACAATACTTTCTCAAAGAGTTCTACCTGATCAAACCTGTGAGCAGCGGCCTTGATCCTCTCAGGATCTTCATAGGCCCTGCTGTCTCCGCTTTCTTTAAGATAACGATTGATATCATATAGTTCATAGAGACAATCATTCATTCCGCCATATTCAATACTGAGAACTGTCTTATTTGTCTCCTCAGACCAGCCCTCTGATCTCTTGCAGATCCACTCTGCAAGAAGATTATCTACCTCAAGCGCCTTGTCATTGCCCGCCAATGCAAAGGCTGCATTAAGACCTGTCATGATCTTGTGCATTGTATACCACGGCACCCATGCCTCGGTAAAAAGATTGGAAAGCCCCTTCTCCACGTTATCAAACTGCTGAGCAGGATTATCAGTAAACTCCTTGGTTGGAAGACAAGCCCCAAAGATGTAGCCCTCATACTTTGTTCCCAGAGTCTTATCCTGACATTCCTTCAGGGCATCAATGATATAGTCAAGGCGCTCTTTTACCTTACCCTTTTCATCATCAGATAATCCCGGATTAGCTACAGCCTGAGCAAGAGCAGTAATGTAATGACCCAGAGTATGACCTCCAATCATTCCATCCTCCCATTCTCCGCCGTATCTGGCTTTACCCTTCATAAAGGCTGTTCTGGTTTCCTCGCCATCACCTGCAATATACCCGGCCGTCTCGCGAAATCCCGCAAGAAGCCTGTCCGGATCCAGCAGCAGCATGTTTTTTACCTGGATGTGTAATGCCTCATCATAGTATTTGTCTGTAACCTTTACCTCTTTATGAGGCACAGCTTTCCAATTTGTAACCATTCTTTAAAAATCCTTTCTTTATCCCTTTACTGCTCCGATCATTACGCCCTTCTCAAAGTACTTCTGTACAAAAGGATATACGCAAAGAATTGGCAGCGTTGATACTATAAGAACTGCATATTTTACCTGATCTGCACTGGACTGGCCATAGCCGCCCTGAACACCGCCGTTACCGCTGGCAAAGGCCTGATTCAAAAGAAGTATCTGTCTTAGTACAATCTGCAACGGCACATTCTGCTCCTTGGAGTTATAAATTAACGCATTAAAATAGTCATTCCAATGGAATACCGCATAATATAATGTTAATACAGAAATAACTGCTTTTGAAAGAGGAAGCACCACAAAAAAGAAATATTTAAAGTGGGAACATCCATCAAGTATAGCCGCCTCATACAGATCATCGGGAATTGAATTGGCTATAAAGGTTCTGGCAATTATCAGGTTATAGGTATTTATGGCAACGAAAATGATAAGTATCGTCTTCGTTGATATCAAATGAAGGGATGAAACCGTCATATAAGTAGGTACCAGACCTCCATTGAAGAACATAGTAAATACAAAATAAAACATCACCACATCCCTGGCCTTAAAATCTTTCCTGGAAAGAGCATAAGCCGCAGGCATTGTTATGGCCATGTTAAGCAGGGTACCGACTACTACATACAAAATAGTATTGCCATAGCCGGTCCAGATCCTTTTATCCTGCAGGATCTGCTCATAGCCGTAAAACCTTATGTCCTTTGGCCACAAAGTAACGGCGCCCTGATTAACAAGGTTTGAATTGGAGATGGAAGCAATCACAACAAAGTAAAGAGGATATGCTATCAAAATAACAACTGCTATACTTAAAACGATGACCGCTGCACCAAATATGCGGTCCGGCCACTTTGAAAATGTGCTTTTCTGAGTTTTTTCCATATCGCGCCTCCTTACATAAGTCCGCTGCCCGTAGTTTTACGGGAAATCCAGTTGGTTACTACAAGACATACGAAGTTGACCACGGTATTAAAAAGACCTACTGCTGTACCGAAAGAAAACTGAGAGCTCTTTACGCCCACATCGTAGACATAGGTCGAAATAACCT
>JAEEGL012933114.1_pt1 | contig 18426 bp, 19 predicted proteins | sample 9134231 | NCBI WGS metagenome assembly JAEEGL01 (sample SAMN16246548, study PRJNA631951) | gut metagenome | biome: gut microbiome; feature: rumen; material: fiber-attached | host: Bos | place: Iran: Karaj | collected 2018-10 | reverse complement strand
TCCTCCACGCGACGATCAAGAAGGTCACGAACGACCTTGAGACGCTCAACATCAACACGGCGATCGCCCAGCTCATGATCTTCGTCAACGCCTTCGCGGGCGAGGGCAAGGATCTGCCGCGCGAGGCCGCCGAAAAGTTCGTGCTGCTGCTCTCGCCGATCGCCCCGCACGTCTGCGAGGAACTCTGGCAGCACCTCGGCCACGACCACACGCTCGCCTACGAACCGTGGCCCACCTACGACGAGAAGCACATCGCCGTCGACGAGGTCGAAATCCTCGTCCAGGTCCTCGGCAAGCCGAAGTCCCGCATCCGGGTTCCGGCCGACGCCGACGAGGCGGCGCTGCGCGAGGCCGCGCTGGCCGACGAGAAGGTCAAGGCCGCCATCGAGGGCAAGACGGTCCGCAAGGTCATTTGCGTCAAGGGACGCCTCGTCAACATCGTGGCGAACTAGGTAACGCGCCACATCCGAAAACGAAGCCGCCCCGCCGCGAGCGGCCAATTCCAGCAAAGGAGCAAGGAAAATGTCAATGCAAATCACCGAAAAGGCCAAGGAAATCTGGAACTTCTTCCGCACGGCGGGAGTTCTCCAGGCCGTCGTGGACGGAAACGCTTTCAGGAACCTCAAGGACCTGCCCAATGAGAACTGGGCCGTCCTGAGCTGCCCGGTGACGGGCCTCGACTTCGACGCGAAGACGCTGGCCTTCCTCGACGGCAACGGCGACGGCCACATCCGCATCGAGGAGGTCCTCTCCGCGCTCGACTGGCTCCTCCGCCGCCTCGGCAACATGGACGAGCTTTTGAAGAACAGCGACACGATTCCGCTCGCCTCCTTCGCCGACACCGACGAGGGCAAGGCGCTCAAGGCCGCCGCCGCCGAGATGCTTGCGGCCATCGGCAAGGACAGCGCCCAGGAGATCACGCTGGCCGACGTCATGCAGCGGCAGGCCTCCTTCCTGGCCGCCGAGTTCAACGGCGACGGCGTGCTCGTGCCCGCCGCCGTCAAGGATCCCGTCCGCGCCAAGCTCTATGGCGAGATCGTCGCCGCAACGGGCGGCACTCCCGACAGGAGCGGCGCCAGCGGCGTTGACAAGGCCGTCTTCGCGGCCTTCCTCAAGGCCTGCGCCGACCACATCGCCTGGATCGAGAAGGGCAAGGCGGACGCCGCGACCATCTTCCCGCTCGGCGACGCGACCGGCGCCGCCGTCGCGGCGCTCGAGGCCGTCCGCGCGAAGGTCGAGGACTTCTTCCACCGTAGCCGTCTCGTCGCCTTCGACGCGGCCGCCACCGCGCCGCTCAACAGCAAGGAGTCCGACTACGCGGCCGTGGCGGCCATGGACATGGCCGAGGGCGCCGGCACGATTGCGTCGTTCCCGCTGGCGCGCGTCACCGCCGGCGCGGCGCTTCCCCTGCGCCTGGGTCTCAACCCCGAATGGGCCGGCAAGGTCGCGGCCTTCGCCGACGCGGCCGTCAAGCCGATTCTCGGCGATGTCGATTCGATCACCGAGGCCGACTGGCGCAAGGTCTGCGCGACCCTCGCGCCGAACATCGCCTACAACGGCTCCGTCGGCGGCGCCAGCGTCGCCTCGCTCGGCGAAGCCCGCATCAGGGAGATCCTCGCCGACGAAAAGGCGAAGAAGGACTTCGAAGACATGGTCGCCAAGGATCTCGCCTGCTCGGGCGAAATCGGCAAGCTCGACGACCTGGAGAAGTTCGTCCGCTACCACGCCCACATCAACACCTTCCTCAACAACTACGTCAACTTCTCGGCCTACTACGATCCCGACAAGCCCGAGATCTATCGCGCCGGCCGCCTCTACATCGACGGGCGCGTCTGCCGCGAGTGCGTCTATGTCGCGGACGCCGGGGCACACGCGACCCTCGCCGCCTCCAGCAAGATGTTCCTGGCCTACTGCAACGTCACCCGTCCGCAGACGGGCGAGAAGCGCACGATTTGCGCGGCCGTGACGGCGGGCTTCTCCGCCTCTCTCTGGGTTGGCCGCAACGGCATCTTCTACGATGCGCAGGGCAACGACTGGAACGCCGTCATCGTCAAGATCTGCGAGTGCCAGATCAGCCTCAAGGAGGCCTTCTGGTCGCCGTGGATCAAGATCAGCGACATGATCGGCGAGCAAGTCAAGAAGCTGCTCTCCTCGAAGGAGACGGCGATGATGACCGCCGCCAACACCAAGGTCTCGGCCATTGGCACCGAGGCGCCGCCACCTCCGCCGGAGCAGAAGCGCGACGGCGCCGCGATGGCCTCCTCCGTGGCCGCGATCGGCATCGCGATCGGCATCATCGGCTCGGCGATCGGAGCCCTCGTCTCCGCGCTGAAGGGAATCTCCTTCCTCTACGGCGTGCTGGGCGTGCTGGCCATCATCCTCGTCGTCTCCGGCCCGTCGGTCATCCTCGCCTGGTTCCGCCTGCGGTCGCGCGACTTCGCGCCCGTTCTCAACGCCTGCGGCTGGGCGATCAACAAGAAGATGCTCATGCCGATGCGCCTGAGCCGGGTCTTCACGCACGAGGCGGTCGTCCCGTCCGGCTCCAACATCTCGATGGAAGACCCCTATGTCCAGAAGCACACCGGCCGCAACATCCTGATTGCGCTGGTCCTGCTGGCCGCGATCGGGTTCTGGGTCTGGAAGTGGCACAACAACTGGCTGCCGGAGTCGCTCAGGCGCGCCGAGCCGGAAGCCGAAGTCGTGGAGAGCGCCGATGCCGCGCAGGACGGCGAAGCCGCCCCGGCCGCAGAGGCCGAGGCGGAGGCCGGCGAGGCGGCGCCCGAACAATGAACGCAGCCGAGAAAAGCCAGTTCGACTTCCACTACGCCGTCGCCAACACCGATATCGTCTTGGCGCCGAAGAAGAGCATCGAGACCTTTGGCAACACCATCATCAACTACACGCTCGTGGCGGAGATGATGGACGACGCCGACAAGGTCCGCGTCCGGGACGGGCGCATGGTCGCGACGCGCCCGCAGATCGTTACGCCTTCCGCCTACTCGAAGCTCGTCCTGGACGGCTTCGGCGAGGAGGCCGAGCGCTACGCCTCCTGGCTCCGCGAACACGAGGACAGCATCCGCATCCTCCAGTACGGCTACTCCCTTCGCCAGGAGGCCTTCAGCGAGGAGGTCGTCTCCGAGTCGATCGATGTCGTCCTGGAGCGCGTCAAGGCTGCCGCGTCAGAGAAGGACGACCCCTTCCGCGCCGTCGTCAAGGGCGTCGACAGCCTCTGGGACGTCTGTCTCGTCAAGCTTTTCTGGGAAGTGACCCGGGCCTCCGTCCGCGACAACTTCCGCGAGCTCAACGCGCACCGGATGTTCGAGATGGAGGCCGGCATCCCCTACGGGGTGCGGGAGGAGATCGAAAAGGCCTTCGCGGCTGCCAGTCGCGATCCGTCGCTCGTCCGCGACCTCGGCTCCCTCCTGAAGCGACACGGCGTCTTCGAGCACTACCAGGACCGCTTCTTCGCGCTGGTGAGACACTAGTGTTCTTGGCCATGGCGGAGGACGTCAAGACGAATCCCGGCGCGGCCCCGCCCGACGAGGACGCCGTCCTTATGCTCGCCGCCGCAAAGGGCGACGACGCGGCCTTTGAACGGCTTGTCTTGCGCCACCAAAAGCCGCTTCTGAACTTTTTCTGCCGTCTGGGCGCGAGCCGCTCGGATGCCGAGGACTTGGCGCAGCTCACCTTCATCCGACTTCATCGCTACAGAGAGTCCTACCGTCCCGCGGCGAAATTCACGACCTACCTCTACCTTCTTGCGCGGCAGGTGCGGGTCGATGAGGTGAGGCGGCGCATCCGGGCCGAGCGGACGCGGCAGGAACTGGCGGAGGAGGCCGCCCATGACGCGGCCAACCCGCCGCCTGCGCCTTCGCCGGGGCTGCGGGACGACTTGCAGTCCGCCCTTGACCAGCTGGACGAGGCGCACCGGGAGGTCGTGGTTCTCGGGCTGGTGAGGGAACTGCCCTACCAGGAGGTCTCGGAGATTCTTGGGATTCCTGTCGGGACGGTCAAGTCGCGCATGCACCATGCGCTCGCGCGTTTGCGTAGCTTGCTGGAGAAGTGACGCCGGCCATTAATGAACCGTGGCCGCCTTTCTGGCGTTACCATAGGCAAATGAAAGACGGAATGGAAGATTTTGACCGGTCCGAGTGGAAGCGGCTCCTAGAAACCGCCGGTTGCGTTGCCGACGCGGCGGAGCCATCGTCTGGTTTTACCGGGCGAGTCATGGACGCAATCATGGTGAACCATCGCCGCGAGGCCGCTGCCGCGCGCCGCCGGGGCATCTGGCTCTCCGTCGCCGTTGGAGTCGCCGCCTTGCTCGCCGTCGCGGTCATCCCTCATGCGGTCTTTAGTCGCGCGCCGGCAAGCCACGCCGTCCCCACCCTCGCCGACGTCTCCGGCGATGTGGATCGCCTGGTCGCCCTCCAGCAGGCGGACGGCCGCTGGCAGGCGGGGCCTTCGCAGACGGCCTACGATCCCGCGATGACGGCGCTCGCCCTCCTGGCGGTCTCGCGCCATGAGCCTAGACGCCACGCCCCCGCCATTGCCCGGGCCGTTACGGCGCTGGAGGCTCTGCAGCGCGAGGATGGCTCCTTTGGCGGCGATGATTCGTCGCTCCTCTACAACGCGGCCTTCGCCACCTACGCCCTTCTGGAAGTCGCCCGCGTCGGCGATGGGAGAATCACGCCGGCCGTTGAACGGGCGCTTGCCTTTTCAGAGGCGATGCAGAACGCCGAGGGCTATTGGTGCGACCCTGCGCGGACGGTGTGGCAGCTGGGCGTTCTCTCCAAGGCGCGGGAACTTGGCTGGCAGGATCCCCACGGCGCGTTGCGGCGCGGACTCTCTTGGCTGCGACGGGAGGCGGAAGGCGGCCTCCTTGACTACCGCGTTGCGCTCGGCCGCAATCCGTTGCCGCCATCCGGCGGAATCGTCCTCACGCAGCTCGCGACGGAAAGCGTGACGGCCGCGCTTCGGCGGTACGGCCTTCCGCCGGCCTTGGCTGGAGACCTGGCCGCGTCGTTCGACCTGGCCTCGGTCCGCAGTGGCGCACCGGACGGAAAAGACGCCTACGCGATTGTGGTCTCCCTGCTCGCTTCGCGCTAAAACGAAACCCGGAAAGGGGCAAGGGCCGCGCAGCGCTTGAGAATATGGTATAATGGTTCATCATACTAGGAGAATGCCATAAAAAAGTTGTTCATAATTGCAGGTGCCAACGGAAGCGGGAAAAGCACGATTTCGAGAGTGCTGCTCCCCGCCGAGGGCATCGTGTATGTGAACCCCGATGAGATAGCCAAAGAGTTGAACCCCGTCAATCCGGTCGCGGCGAGAATCGAAGCCGGGCGAGAAGCCTTGCAGCGAACAGCCGCATTGATTGAGAACGGCAAATCATTCGCGATAGAATCAACACTTTCGGGCGGCACCTATGTGAAGATGATCAACCTGGCAAAGTCTCGCGGATACATGGTGATTATCGCCTATATTTTCGTTGATTCTCCCGAAGTGTGCATCAAACGCATTGAGGCGCGTGTGCAAAATGGCGGACACTTTGTTCCGTCAGAGGATGTCGTGCGCAGATATGCGCGAAGCAAGGACAATTTCGTCAATCTCTATCGAGACATTGCCGATTGCTGGTTGCTATACTACAACGGCGGGACGGACTTGTCCCTTGTCGCGCATGGGAACGGTAGCGTCAATGTCTTGTCAAAGGAACGTTACGATGCATTCATGGAGGACGTATGCCGGAAATAGTTGAAAGGATTACTAGAATCGGAAATACCGCAGTCCATCTTGCGCAGGAGGAGAACCGGCGCAAGGGAATACCAAATGTCTATTGCATCAACGGCAGAATCGTCTGGCAATTGCCAGACGGGACGCTTTCCATGCAAGACCCGCTTGAAGGAATCACGCCTGACGCCAAGGGCCGCGCAGCGCTTGAGAATATGGTATAATGGTTCATCGTTTCGCTGCGGCATTCGCCGCGCACCATCACCAACCAGAAAGGCTTCAGCCAACCGGAGAACTTGACCTGACAATCTGAACTTGCATTCTGCAAGAGTCGTCCGATTCGAATTCCTTGGAAAGTTTTTGGTAAGACGGCACTTTGGAAAAAGCGCACGAAGATGCGCCTTCCTTAAGTGTTTCTTACCAAGGCAATTTCCAAGGAGCCTGAATCGGGACACCGGAGGAAGGCGTTTTTTTTATTCCCCGTGTCAGATTTTTCAGAATTTCGACAGTATGCAATAGGAGAAGTTCATGTGCCGCGTGGCGCGAGAGCTGAAACAGAAGGAGACGACGATGCAAAAAGTGAACCTCACGGACAAGAAGTGCGCGACCTGCCGATGGTGGCAGGGTTGCCGTGACATTCAGTTCTGGAATAAGAAACCCTTTAAGGTCGAATGCGATGCCAAGGGCGACTGTTCCGCGATCAAAGCCCCAAAGGCTTATTCTGGCACTTGCCCGCGCTGGATGGCGTGGGAAAAGTTGCCGTGAATTATTAAAAAGGAGTTCACCATGGGAAAACTGGGACTTACTACACGGGAGTTCTATTCTTTCGTTTCACATAATTGGAAGGCTTTTGCTATTATTGGAACATTGTTTTTAGGCGTTGTCATCTGGTTGTTTAGTCGTGATGGTTATAAACCTGATGAATCAAATGGCGACATAACGATTGTGGATTCAAACGGCAAAGTCATCATGACCGTGCCAGACCATACGGGAAAAAATGAGGAGTAGTCATATGAAAATTCGAAAATCATTAATGTTGGCGTTGGCATCAATACTTTTTGCTGGATGTGGTAAACAACCAACACACGGTTTTGTCCGAATGGCCACGCTCCACTCGATTGAAGTGGAAAGTGTTTCCATGATTGTCGAAGAAAGTGGTAAAGATAAAGTTCTTGTTCGTATTCCCTGCACAGCTTGGTTGGGTGTTGACCTTGAAGAAGTAGAATATGACAATTCGCAGGAAGACCAGCTTGTCGTCAAGCTTCCTCCTATTGCAGTAAGTAGTCCCAAAGTTCACCACGAAAAAGAAACAGTTCTCGATGAACGAAGGTCGATTTGGTCATCCCCCAGTGTGGGTCAATCGCTCAAGGAAAAGGCTGAATGCAAAGCGCAAGCCGAAGTCAGGGAGATTGCCATGTCGACTGATGCTGTGAAACTTGCAAAAGCCCAGACCGAAAGACTAATCAAGTGCTTCTACCGACAAAGCAATCCTGAAAGAGAAGTCATCGTTGAGTGGAAGAAAGATTGAACCAGAGGAGGACGAAAATGAAACGTTTGTTTGGGTTGATAGCTTTATTTGTGCTGACTTTTTCGAACGGATGTTCGAAGGAATCTGTCCGCACTGAAATAACTGCGCTCCGCAACATTGGGAAGTTGGCTGTTTATAAGGTCCAGAATGCTGACCTGTTGACTGGCAAGGATAATGATGTGGAGGTTCAATATATCGCTTATACTGACGCGATGATTTGCATTGATTTTTCACAAGTGAAAATTGAACGCATTATTAATAAGGATTCTTCTACATACGAAGTGGCTTTTCCAGAGTTCACGGTCGAACAAGCCCGTGTCATCCATGACGAAAAGTATTCCCGTCCATGGAGCGCGAAGACGAAACGAGGGAAAAGCACGGCTAAAGTTGACACACAGCTCAAAATTGCTGCCGAAAAAGTAATTGAAGAGGAAGCAAGAAAACCCGAACATATGTCTCGAGCTCTCGAACAGGCGAAAGCCGTGGTAGAAACAATGATTCGCGCAGGAGACAAAAATGCGGTGTTCAAGTATCAGTAATCAATAATGGAAATGTGGTTGCGGTAATCAATCGGATGGCGAGGGCTGAGGGAAGTGCGATGAAAAGTTGTTCTGTGAACGGCGTTTTGGTAGTGGTTCCAATTGCTGTAATCACTTTTTGCTGTTGGTTTTTCCTCCATGTGTTTAACCAAACTACGACCAAAAGGGATTATGAGGCCTCGATCCCTGTGCTTCAGTTTTCTATCGCAAGAGATTGTTCAAGCAATGAAGTCTTTAAAGTTGTATCAAACGATACTGTGGAGAAGATTGTCAAGGAAGCCTTGACTGATCGCGAAGAGATTGTCGAAAGGGAGCACGAAAAGTTTCGTGGTGAATTGGGAACCTGGTTGTCAGTGTTCGGTTTGCTTACGATTTTGGTTACATTGATAGTGCCTATTTGCGGCTTGTTATTCCAGCAGAAGGAGTCTGATAAGTTGCAAAAACTAATTGATGAGCAATCAAAGTCCATTGAGGAGATAAAAGCCCAACATGCAGAGATGAAAGCCCAACAAGCTGTGATGAAAGCCCAACAAGATGAGATACGGAAAAAACAGGATGAAGTTACTAATGTGGCCGAAAAAGTCAGCAATGACATGGATAGTAACGATGCAAACATAGCAGAGAACACGCAGACAGAAAAGCAAGATGGATTAAGATCCCTACTGAATTATTTTAAAAGCTTATGGGGGAAAGAGAGCGTCGAAGAGAAGATATCCGCAGGCATAAGACTGTTTGATGATTGTAACAAGAAAATATCCGATGCGATATTAGATGATGATTATGACAGTCTAAGAAACTGCTTGAATGTTATGAATAATGTAAATGCATATCTTGGATCGCGGAATCTTGACGGTTTCCGTGAGGTTTTTTCACGGCGTTTGCAAAGTATCCGCCCTTTAAAACACACAAATGAAGATGTGGTTCAGGCCCTTGAAAAGGGGGGATTGAGTGGGCCTATAACAGGATTTTACAATAGGTCATTGCTTCTTCAAGGAGGTGTGGCTGGATAAGCCTTGCGAACCAGAAATAATAAATTTTGGCTATGTACTGGAAGTGTTGATGCCCTAGCCCAAAAAACACATCCCTCGGGAATAAACGCATTTTCGCCTTGAGAAAACCGCATGGATATGGTAGAATATATTCATGCTTGATTCAGATTCATACATGATTACCATTCTACAGCAACTCTTCTCCTGCCTTGACGGATCCCAGAAGTCCGACTTCCTCTCATGGACGGCGGCGCAGGCCGCCCCGTCCCCCTTCCGCAACCGTGCTGCCGCATCGACCGAGGACTTCCTTTCCAAGACGCGCGACATGTCCGTCTGCCCGTTCTGCGGCTCCGTCCGTATCGTGAAGAACGGCCATCGGAACAGACGGCTCGTGTGCAAGGACTGCGGAAAGACCTTCGGGGTTGCGGCACCATCCTTTTCCAGACCACGAAAAACCTTGCCGTCTGGAACCAGTACATCGACTGCATGATGCGCAAGTTGCCGCTTTGCAAGATGGTGAAGATTTGCCGCATGCGCCTTTCCACCGCCTTTGTCTGGCGGCACAAGATTCTCGACGCGCTCACGAACATGATGGACGAAATCAAGTTGGACGGCGTTGTGGAATGCGACGAAACATACGAACTCCTTTCCAACAAGGGCAACCACAGGAACTCCAAGACCTTCACGATGCCTCGCAAGCCCCGGAAGCGCGGCGGCAAGGCAAGCAGGCGCGACTTTCAGGCGAACAAGTGTGCATCACCTGCGGCGTGAACCTTGGACATTCCTCGATGGGGCGCGTTTCCAAGTTGGGGAAGCCGTCTTGCTTGGATTTGGCTGGCGTCCTCGACGGACACATCGCGGCTGGCTCGGTGTTCGTGACCGATTCCCATCGCGGATACTGCAAACTGGCCGACGCATACAGGGTCTCGCATATACGGATTCCTCGCAAGAGGCACCGATACGCTTCAGGCGCTAAACAAGTACTTTTGCCTCGACCTCTCAAAGCCATCCAAGACCTTCACGCGCGGCAAGGCCGTTGTCGATGTCCACAACTGGCGCGGCAAGCGCCTCGTATGGGTGCCACATCCGGCTGCGCATATCCGCCCGGAGGACTGGGTGAATGAGGTGATTGTTGCTAGTCGCTAATGCGGTCGATATTTGTCCGCATGGGTGATATTTGAGCAGATGTCGCGCAGGTTTTGGCGCGAGAAGGCGTTATTTGCCCCTTGGCGCTACCGGGAGGACATCACGGAGCGGCGGGTCGCTGTCTGGCGTCTGGGCGTCCAGATCGCATTGGCAGTCGTGGTGGCATCGCTTTTAGCGTTTTTCCCCAACGCATTCCCGCAACCGAACGGATGCTTCCCGTTCATGCAATGGGCCGCCATCTTTGGCATCCCTGTCGCCTTGGCGGCGCTTTATCTGCGCGGAGCTTCACGACACCCGTTGCCATGAAATTGCCCCGGCAAGAGTTTTACCTGTTATTGCAATGATTGACTAATGCGTATTGCGAAGAGCAACTCTTGCATCTACACGAACTACTCAAATTCTAGGAAAGGATACACAACTGGCGTAGCAGGCGTCTCGACTTTGGACCGCACCCCCGTTGCGTATATCCGAAGTGACAAACTTTTCGACTTAAATGTCTGCATCGTTTGCGGCACAGGCGTGCTGCTGAAAAGAAGAAATTTTGCCCCGGAATTTGACATTCGCCGCGCGCTTTGATAGAATATTTAGCACTATTTCGGAATAGAAAGGCTTCCCACGATGAAGAAGGACATCCATCCAGAATACGGCGAGGCGACGATTACTTGCGCCTGCGGCAACGTCATCAACACGCGCTCCACCAAGAAGACGATGACGGTCAACACCTGCTCGGCGTGCCATCCGTATTTCACCGGCCAGCAGACCCTCGTTGATACCGAGGGCCGCATCGACCAGTTCCGCAAGCGCTACGCCAAGTTCAACGCGGCCAAGGCCGGAAAGAAGTAAGGCTTTCCCGACGGAGGCCATCCCGTGATCGACCAAAAGCGCATCTCACGGGTGCTTGACCGGCTGGAAGACCTAGAACGCCTCCTTGGCGATCCGGCCACTCTGGCCGATCCGAAGCGTCTGCGCAAGACGGTCCGCGAGCACGCCGCCCTCAAGCGCCTTGAGGCGAATGTGCGCGCCTATACCGCCGCCGTCAAGGAGCTGGAGGAGAACCAGTCCCTGATCGACGACCCGGAGACGGATCCCGAAATCAAGGAGATGGCCCGCGAGGAGGTCGCGGGTCTTCCTGCGCGAATCGAGGCCGCCGAAAAGGCCGTGCTGGTCTCGCTCCTCCCCCCCGACCCAACCGAGGACCGCAACGCGATTCTCGAAGTGCGCGCCGGAACAGGCGGCGACGAGGCGGCGCTTTTCGCCGGCGACCTCTTCCGCATGTATTCCCGCTACGCCGAGAGCAAGGGCTGGAAGGTCTCCGTCATGGACTCCAACGAGGGCGAGGCCGGCGGCTTCAAGGAAGTCATCGCGACAGTCAACGGGGAAGGCGTCTACGGGCGGCTCCGCTTCGAGAGCGGAACCCACCGCGTCCAGCGCGTCCCGGTAACCGAGGCCCAGGGCCGCATCCACACCTCGGCCGCCACGGTGCTCCTCCTCCCCGAAGTCGACGAGGACGACGACCTCGACATCCCCGACTCCGATTTGCGCATCGACATCTTCTGCGCGGGCGGCCACGGCGGCCAGGGCGTCAACACCACCTATTCCGCCGTCCGCATCACGCACCTGCCGACGGGCCTCGTCGCCCAGTGCCAGGACGAGCGCTCCCAGCTCCGCAACAAGGAGAAGTGCATGGCCGTCCTCAAGGCGCGCATCCTCGACCAGAAGCGCGCGGCCGAAGAGGCGAAGGACAGCCGCAACCGCCGCGACCTGGCCGGCAACGGCGACAGAAGCGCCAAGATACGGACCTACAACTACCCGCAGAACCGTATCACCGACCACCGCGTCAACTACACCGCCTACAACCTCTCGTCGGTTGTCGACGGCGACCTCGACGGACTCCTCGACGCCCTGCACAGCCACGATTTGGCCCAGCGGCTGGAGTCCGAACTCAAAGACTGACGGCGCGGCCGCCGGAACCGACGGCCCTGAGTTCTTCCAGCGCAATGGCGGACGGGTGGATCAGAATCGGCAGATACCGCGGACTCGTCAATCCGCACGTTGACTCCCCCCTGCTGCGTTCGTCCCTTGCCAAAATCGCCGAAGCCGTCTCCGGCCCCGACGCGGTTCTCCTCCAGGCCGGCCGCCACCGCACCGTGCGTGTCGCCCTCCAGGACTCGCACGGCCGTCTCGACGCGGTCGTGAAGATCTTCGGCTGGCAGTCCCTGCCCAAGGACATCTACGACCGCTTCAGGGGCACCAAGGCCCGGCGGACTTTTGCGACTGCCACCTTCCTTTCCAACGCCGGCATCGGCACCACCCCGCCTCTGGCCTGCCTGGAGCGGTGGCGCTTCGGCAAGCTCACATGGAGCTGCTTCGTTTCCCTCTACATGGCCGACATCGTCTGCTTCAAGGACGAACTTGCCGGCCTGTGGAAGGCGGGCGCCCCGTATTCGGCCTTCGAGTCGCTGATCTCCTGCGCCGCCCACGGCATCCGCCGCCTCCATGACGCCGGCTGCCGCCATGGCGACCTTGGCAACCAGAATGTCTTCTTCGCCGGGCGGCCTTCCCCCGGCGCATACGGCGATGCCGTCTTCATCGACCTCAACCGCGCGCGCTTCGGCGGCCCGCTGACGACGGCCGAACGCGCCAAGGATCTCTGCCGAATCTGGCTGCCGAGGGGCTTCCTGCCCCTCTTCTTCAGGAGATACTGGGGCGGCGACGCGCCGAGGGGCTTCGAGCGCGAGTGGAAGCGCTTCTGGGTCCCGTTCCGCATTCATACCCGCACGCGGAAGCTGCGCCATCCCCTCCGCGAGCTTGCCTACCGGCTCGATCCCCGCAAGGCGCCGGCGAAGGCCGACTACCCGCCTTCCGACCGCCAGTGGGTCTTCGACGACCGGCGCTTCCGTCCGGCCGCGCCCCTCCTCCCCAAGACGATGCTCCGTCTTCTTGAACGGCCCTACCGCTGCGAGGCGCGTCGCGGCCAGACCACATTGCTGAAGGGACTCGCCAGTGCCGATGCCAGGGCCAAGGCCCTGCCGGCGCCCGCCGCTGGCGCGGATGCCGCGCCGCCGCCCGTCTTCCGCCTCATCGTCGAAGGCACGGTCGCCAGCCATGACGCCGACCTGGCCCGTCTCGCGGCCGCCGGGGTGAAAAAGGCGCTCGTCCGCTTCTCCCTTTCCGATAGCGAGGAACGGACGGCCGCCAAGCTCATGGGCGCCGCAATGCTGGCCGACGCCGGCGTTTCCGTCGCCGTGCTGGTCGCGCAGGCCCCGCGCTTCGCCAAGCCCGGCTTCTCGGATTTCGCCTCCCGCGTGGCAAGCGCCCTGTCGTCGCGCTTCGACTGGATCTGCGCCGGACAGGGCGTGAACACGGTCTCCTGGTGCATCCGAAGCGCCGACGATGCACGCGACGTGATTTCGGCGGGCGAGCGCCTCGTCTACGAGCGGCCGCCCCGGAGCATTGCCGTCGCCGCTTCCGCCGTCGAAACGCCGGTGCTGCAACTGGGTTGCCACAACCTCGAGCGCCTCTTCGGGCGAAACGTCCAGTATGTAGCCGCAACACTGGCCTGGGACGGGGAGGGGAAGGTCGTGGACGAAGTCGCCGCCCTGCGGGCCATTGCCGCGCGGACCTTCTATCCCGACATGAAGGTGCTGCTGGTCTGCGACGCGACCTGGCGCCGCGGATGCCCCGAGGAACATGCGCTCGCCGGGGCCCTCGGCGAAATCTGCGCCACGGCCTTTACGGAGTAGGGGTGGCGTCGCGGACGGGGACGTCGGCGTCGATGATGGCGTCGATTCTCCTGGCGAAGCCCACTAGGTTGGCCTTCCGGAAGGCAAGGTCTTCTTCCCGGAATTTTTCCGCGTCCGGCGAAAGCCACATTTCGATGTCGCGCTCGACGTATCCGCGCAGTTTCTCCGCGATGCCATCGACAACGGCCAGCATCGCCGCGTCGGAGTAGGGGCCTTGCCGCAGCCGGCGCCAGGCAGCCGCCCGCTCCGCCCGGAATGACGAGTCGTGCGCCGCCATGTTGCGACCGAAGTTTGTCTCCATGTATCCCATGTAGGTCCGTTCCGAGCGGTCGAAGTCCCACGGTATGTAGAAGAACCTCCCTCGCGCGGCGTCATAGACGAGGTATTCCTGGAAGAGAAAGTCGTTCGGCCAGCCGTTGAAGTTCTGCAGCGCCGAGAAGGCGAACTGCATCGCAATCAGGCTGTCCATGTCGAAAAGCCTGCGGATTCTTTCCGGCCAGTCCTTGCCGTCTGGGTTTGCCGCCAGCCGCTCCAGTTCGGCAAGGCGATCCCCGAAGTCCTGAAGCGCGGGCCGTGGCCGCCGCTGGCTGATCACGCGGGTCGCGTGGGATCCGGTCTCATGGCGGAAGAAGGCCATGTTTTCCGCACCAAGAAGATCGGCGTCGATGCGTTCCGAAAACTCAAAGAGTCCGTAGTAGTGGCCGTTGACGAAGAGTTCCGCGAAAAACTCCGAGGGAACGATCGCACGGTAGGGATGGTTGGTGCCGACTGCCTCCTGGAAGAGGCGGTAGCCAAGTGTGTTCGCCGTGCGGGACGGATCCGTTGTGGCGTTGACGGCCAAAATCGAGCGGGTCGCGGAGTCGCCGAAGAGACCGTGCGGAGATGCGGTCTTGATTTTCAGGAGCTTCTTGTTCCAAAGGAAACTCGTATTTCCGCGGAAGGCGACCCCAGCGCCGCTTTCGCCGAACGCCGCGAAGAGCCGCTTGTCTCCGTTGTCTTCATGGACGGCCACGAGAATGGCGTCGGCGTTGAAGGTCTTGCAGGGCAGGGAGCGCATGGTGAGGAAAAGCGCGCCGACTTTGGCATCGGGCGGAACTACCCGGAAGCGGAAGACCTTTTTGGCCCGCCCCCCGTCGGCATCCACCACTTCCGCCTGAATGCGGACCGTCCGGGGCCGGTCGTCGCGGCGGAGTGCCGCGGTTATCCTGCCATTGTCGTCGATGACGTCGGGATCGAGGCTTCGGAAGGTCAGTCGCATGCCGTCGGCCAGATGGGCGGCGGCTTCGGCAAGGGGCAGGTCTTCGGTCACGCGCTGCGGGGAGAGGTTCCCGCCGAGCATGGCGAACGCGTCGATCTCAAGTTGTGTTGCAGGGGCGGCGCCGAACGACAGGGCGTCAAGCGCCCTTGCCGAGGTGCCGACGAGCTGTTCCCGCAGCCGACGGGGAAGGGGGGATCGGCTGTCGTCGCAAAGAGCCGACGCCATGGCCCGAATGCGGCGAATCTCCGCCTCCGGCGCCTTGCGCCCGGGCGCCAGCGTAGCGGCTGTGGGCGAGACATTCGTGGGGGCAAGGGCGTGGACTTCCTGCTCCCACGCCACGAAGGGCTGGATGGTGCCTTGGAAATCAAGGGGCGACGGCCCTTTGCCCGTGGAAAGGCCCAGATGAGAGAAGTCGCTGAAAAGGTAGATTCCCCGGTCGCTTCCGTTGACTTTGAGCCGGGCCGCCTCTATCCGAGGGGCGTTTCGGCCGGCGTTTCGCTCCAGCATTGCCTCGATCGCGGGATAGAGCCAGCCGCAGGATTCGGGCGCGGCGAGAAGCCAGAAGGAAGGATCGCCACCCTCTGGCGAGGGAATCTCCAGAACATATGACGGCCGCCGCGATTGCGGATAGTAGATTCCGGAACCGTGGAGGGCGAACCGGCAGCTCTGCGTCTGTGCCGGAAAGCCCGGAAGACCATGGAAGCGGACGAAGGCGTCGGCGGGCTGCGCGGCGGATTTCGTTCTGCGCCCGATGGAGAGGGACTTTGAATGGGCGCGCGCAAGGCGCCGTTCGGGACCGCCGCCGATCGTCACGGAGACTGTCGGCAACGTCGCCACCGGATGCCTTTGTGCCGCGAAGAGCGCTGCCGGCCGGATGCGCACGACTTCGGAAAGGCGCCCGATGGCTTCCAGGATGTCGGCGCAGATCGTCGTCGCGAGAAGGCGCCACCGTAGGCGACGCGGGGCGAAGGTCTTTTCGATGGAGGCGCCGGACTTCGCCAGCCGGCGAATCTCCTCCGGCTTGACGGCCCGCATCCAGACGGCCGCGTCGTCGATGAGGCCGTGGAGGGGGTAGAACGAGGCGTGCGGGCTTTCATGGCCGAAAAGCGTTCTGAAGACGAAGACCTGTGGATCGCGCACGGGGCCTTCGACCATCAGGTCGCCATTCTCGTAGAGGCGGGCCTTGCCGTTTTCCAGGTCGAGTGTCGCCGCGATGTGCGTGAACCGGCCGAACTGGGAGTAGGGGTAGGAAATCGATCCGACGCCATGCTTCTCCGGCCATTCGAATGTCATCCTGCCCTCTTGCAACCGGAGACCAACTGTGCCATCGTAGGTCGAGCAGAAGATTTCCTGGTTCTGGGCGACGGCGTCGAGGTCCAGCCAGATTGCCATGGAAAAGTCGGTGCGCCCGAATTCCATCCGGAAGCCGGAAAGAACGCCCGAGCCATTGTCGCCGTCGAACTTGCGGGCCCGTCCGAACCGTCCCTTGGCGAGTTCGGTGCCGGGGCAGAGGGTGGTGAATCTGAAGAAGGCGTCTCGGGGGTCGGGGTTGTCGAAAGTCCAGTAGGTGAGCATGCCGCCCCGTTCGCACACTTTGTGGGCCAGCGCGTTTCGGGCGCACTCAACCGCGTCCCTCGGTTTCTCGTAGAGGAGGCGGGCGGGGAGCAGTCCGGCCGCGACGAAGCCGGCACCGACAAGGAGAAGGACCGCCAGGATGGCGGAATGTCGGGCGCGGTGCCGCGCAGGGACACTCTGGGCGCAGGTCGTCATGCGTTCGTGCGGGCGGATCTAGCGGAAGCCGCCGGGCCGGTCGAGGAAGACGTTCACGGTGGCGGTCTCGGGAACGGCGGCCCGAATCGCCTTCTGCAGCGAGACGACATCGGCGGAGAGCCCCGTGAAGGAGATCTGCACGACCGTCGCGCCGTCATGCTCGGCCGCGGACTGGACGGAGTGGCGCTTCGTCTTCTCCCGGAGAGCCGCTTCGAGGCGTTCCATCGTGTCGCCCTTCGCTCCCGACAGGGTCACGGCGAGGATTCCGTCGCGCTTCGCGAAGAGCGACTTCCGGAAGGCGGCGGCGGCGAACGACGCGGCGGCGGCCAGGCCGATCAGGACGGCCATGAAGGCGAAGTGGAAGGTCGCGGCCGCGATCGAGGAGGCGATCACGAGCATGATGAACCCCACTTCCTCGGGCTCCTTGATCGGGGTGCGGAAGCGGATGATCGAGAGCGAGCCGAGCAGGCCGAGGGAGAGGGGAATCGATACCTGGATGCAGAGGAACAGCGCCGTGATGGCGAGCGAAAGGTGGATGAAGGCCTTGTAGATCTGGCTTCCCGTTCCGCGCGACTCGTAGAAGGTCCGGTAGAGCGCGATGCAGACGAGGGCGGCGGCGAGCGAGGCCAGAAGGGCCAGGGCGAAGGCCCCGACGTCGAGGAAGCCGGCGATGTTCTCGTAGGATTCGACGGCTTCGAGCAGCTTGATGTTTTTCATGAGAGGTCTCCCGAGAGAAGTTTGGCGATGAAGTAGCCGTATTTTGAAAAGCTCGTGTAGGCGTAGCCCTGGGCGGCGAGGTCGGCGGACCAGGGCCAGGCGCGCGCGGAGTGGTGCTTGGCCTCGCAGACCACGGCCGGACAGGAGAGCGGGGCGGCAAAGGGGAAGACGGCGCCGTTGGCGCGCGGGGCGGCGATGTCGTAGTCGATGCTGATCCGCGCGCCGGTAAGGGGGCAGACGAAGCGATGGCGGGAATACCGAATCGAAACGGTGGGCAGAAGCCCGGCGGGCAGTTCCAGCCCAGCCGACGCGCAGGCGCCGCGGAGGATCTCGTCCCAGACGGGGTCGTCGAGGGGGGCGCGGTCGAGCAGGGCGCCGTCCGCCTGGAAGCGGACGCGGCACTTGTCGCGCGCGGCTCCGATGCGGTCCTTGATTTCCAGGAAGGCGTCGGTGGGGCCTTCGGGGCCGCCGCCGGCCGGGGGGCGGTACCACCGGATGCGGACCTTGCGCTTCAGCGCGTCGCCGTTGGCCTTCTCGTAATAGGAGGAAAGCCCCGCGTCGTCGAAATAGACGCTTTCGAGCGACCCGACGGGGTAGTGGCCGTCGGGACGCGTCATCGCCTGCAACAGGGCGATGGCCCCCTGGGGGTCGGCGTTGCACGAGACGAATTTCCTCTCGCAGACGAGTTGTTCGTTGGCGGGCATCGGGTCAGTCGTGTGAGGTTCTTTCAATGCGAGGCCGCCACGGCGGGCGGCCCTCCCAAGTTTCGCGACTGTAGTGCAATGCCGACATTTCAGGAAGGCCGGACTCCGTCCCGGCCACCCGCCAGCCAGAACAACATTCGCTACATCGCCATGTCTGGCGGGGCTTCCTATGAAGTGATACCAGTATAGACGATTGCGAGTGGGGTGTCAAGTGGGAGTGCGGCCCAGGCTTATCCCCCATTATCCGTCAGGGAGGCATTGCGGGTTCTGCGCGAAGCCAGTTCCCATGCGGGGGCCATGGGAAT
>JAEEGL014995036.1_pt1 | contig 18427 bp, 18 predicted proteins | sample 9134231 | NCBI WGS metagenome assembly JAEEGL01 (sample SAMN16246548, study PRJNA631951) | gut metagenome | biome: gut microbiome; feature: rumen; material: fiber-attached | host: Bos | place: Iran: Karaj | collected 2018-10 | reverse complement strand
TTCTTTTGGGTAATCATGATTTACATTATCTTTCACATAAATTAAAAGGTTCTCGTTGGGATTACACAAATGCTAAACGTAATGCAAAGACTTTCAGAGACAATTTAGATTTGTTTCAACTTACTTATACTGTTGAAGTTAATGGAAAGATATTCTATTTTTCACATGCTGGTATAAATCAAGAGTGGATTAATTTCGGTTTGTTAGATTCTGAAGAAGATGAGAACCCATTAATTACTTATGAGAATATTCCTAACATTGATGAGATGTTTAAGAATGAAGAAACAAGAGAACATTTCTTTGATGCTGCAAGTTGGGTGTCAATCAATCGTGGAGGAAGTTGTGTAACAGGAAGTATTGTTTGGGCAGATTATCATGACCATCTTGAAAAATCTATAAGAATTCCTGGAATAATTCAAGTGTTTGGTCATACACAACAAGAAGAGGAACCTCTTAATATAGATAATGAATTGTATTGCCTTGATGTCCGTAGACCATTTTATTTGACTGAACAGGGAGAAATCATTGATAGTAAAACAGATAAAGAGATTCCTGTCACTGACTCTGTTCCATTGATTGAAGAGAATAAGAAAAGAATAGAGAGAATATTGGCTCTGTCAATGATGTTCTTTTAATATAAAATAGAAAAATGCTATCATTAATAACAGATAAATATTTAAATGATAGATGTTTATAACAGAAGAGGTAAATGTCCGACCTGTCCTCCAGGAACACATAACAAGTAAAATAATTTTGCTTGTTACTTGTCTGTATAAATATTAAAATGAAAAACAAACGACTTTACATATATGAAAAAAGTTTATGATTATCATACCGGCAAACTAAATGAGAGCATATCATTAGATAAGGTTTCAAAGGGTGCTAGAAAACTTAATGAGTCTGCATTCGATGATATTTTAGATTCTCGTGAACTCCATAATGAAAAAGAAATTGCCAATATTATTAATGTTAATATGAGTAGAGGCGGCGATCCTCTTGTATTTTGGGCATATCCGGGAAATGATTTATTGAATACAGTTCAGGATATTTGTGATGATATGAATCTTGCTTGTGCTGTTATCGGAGCAAGAGATTTAATGTCAACAAGTATTGCTGATATACAAGATGTTGATGTTATTATCATCAATGAATTGACTAGAGCACAGAAACCAGTATTCAACGAAGCATATAATGATATTATTGCTAAGGCAGAAGAAGGTAAAATGATTATTTGTGTTTGTAGAATTGATGCAGCTTACAATGAAATGTATGCTCCTGACTTATTGAATTTTGAAAACTATACTTATTCACCACAGTATGAGCGTCAATCTAAATTCATTGAACCTGAATATGATGATGAGGAAGAAGCATATGAATCAGTAACTGAAAAATTTGCAAAGTATCGCAAGCTTTATGAAAGTGATGATGAAGAACCAGCAGAGGATGATGATCCATTTGCAGGTTTGGGTGACCTTCCTGATGCAAACGGCGAAGAAGGTGACGACAAAGATAAAGAAGGTGATGAAGGCAAAGAAGATTCAGAAGATAAAGGAGATAAAGATAGTGAAGAAGATGATGAGTATGTACCTATGACTGCTATTGTTCTTACTGTAGCTAAAGATGATGCTGAAAAATGTAAGGATGAAATGGTAGAAGCAGGAATAGATGCAGATGCAATTGAAATACTTGACGGAGAAGAAGATGATGAAAATGCAAAGGTTAGAGTTGATGCTGATTATGCAAAAGAATTAAAAGATTATTTGTCAGGTAAAGGAATCGACCTTGAAGAAAAAATCGGTGGTGAAATTGTAGATGATTCTGAAGAGGAAGAAGATAAAGAAAAAGATGAAGAAGAACCTAAGGATGACGAAGAGAAAAAAGACGATGACGAAGATATAGATTTCGATACAGAGTTTGGTGATCTTTTCGGAGATGAAGAAGATTCTTCAGATGAAGCTTAAACAGATGAAAACAATTAATTGATGATGAATAACGGAGGCTTATACTTCCGTTATTCTCTTTTTATAGAAATCATCAAAATTAGATACTTCAACGAGATAAATATTAAAATGATAAATCAAATTGAAAAATAAAATTAAAACATAACGCTATGTCTGAATTAACAATTAATTTCTCAGATTATAAATCATCTGGTGTTTATTTTATTGAAATCGATAATTCTATTATCCAGGCATCTAGTTCTTTTACCGCTCGTTTAGCAGTCGGTTTCTGTGACCAAGGACCTTTTAATAGACCTATCTACATTTCAAGCACCGCAGATTGCGATCAGTTAATTGGTAAGATCAATCGTAAGCTTGAGAGAAGAGGTTGTTTCACCAACCGTTCAGTCCGTAACATGGTTACTAAGGCTCCTCTTTATCTTATGAATCTCCTTCCAATTGATACTGATTTGTCTACAGCAGAACATAAGAATTTAGATACAGTTGGTGTTGCATCATTGTCATTTGATATGTCTACTCCTAACGAGATATATGACGGACGCGATGATGACCATCATGCAGCTTTGTTTGCAGATATGTTTGACCGTAGTAAGTTCTGGGTTGCAGACGAGAACGCAATGATGAATTCAGTCATTGCAGCATCAGGTGCAACATCATCACTCACTGCTCCTTTATACGGAGTTGGTAACTGCGGAACAAAAGATATATCTCTTATCGTTCGTAAAGCAGAAGACCTTGCTGGTTATGCAATTACCTTCCGTGAGTGGTATGGTGGAGAAGACCAAATTCCTTACAAGTGGATTAATCCTGACGATTATGTTCGTGATTATTTCGTACAAGTAATTGCAATTAAAGGTAATTGGAATTCTAGTCAGTACGAAACTTATGCTGCAGACCCTGTTTGGAGTGCATACTTCACCAAGGATGGTCTTAAGAGAGACAAACTTAACAAATTCTTACATCTTGATGCTGTTACCGTTCTTGGTAACTGGACTGGATGTATTATCCCTAACTTCTATGACAAACAAAATAAGAACAGATCTTTGGATTATGTAATCAATAGAACTGCTAATATTACTGGTTTGTTATTCGGCGTTAACCAAAATGCTCTTGATGCTCTTGCATTTGGTAAGAGTGAGACTACTGATGAGTTTGGTTACTATCTTGATGTTGATGGTGATAGCAACTATGATGAAGGCGAGGATGCAACTAATATTGTTGATATTGTTGGTCACACTTTCCAGGCAGATCCTGATTCATCTGGTAATGTAAACTTCATGTCATATTCAATTAAGCCTGAGCAGATTGCAGATATGTCATTTGCAGTTGATGCAATTATCTATGATGATTCAGCATCAAGATTCTATGTAACAGATGCAAATCTTAAATCAGTTGGTGACGATGAAAAAGGCAAACAGATTAATGTTGGTGATTATGTAAGAACAGAATCTGGTTATCTTGGAAGAATTATCAAGAAGCAAGGCGGATTGATTAAATATCCTAAGATTACTACCGAAGCTGAGGAGAGTTCAGCAGGAGTTATTACTGGTGGTGAATATGAGAAAGATGCAAGTGGAAATATTGTTACTGAAGAAGTACAAGGATTTATTTACACTGTTTCTGGAATTGTAGCTCTTGGTGATGCTACCTATTCAAATTACCAGACTGTTAATGCTCCTGATGTACCTGATGATGACAACTATGAGTCAACAGATGCATATCAAGATTTCATGGTTCTTGGTGGTGATGGTTCTGATTCTTCAGATGAAGGCCAACCTACTGATGACGGTAGAAGCGTAAGAAATGGTAAGATTACCATCTTCAAGGCTGTTACTGCAGTATATGATACTCTTGATTTCATTCCTCTTAAGGGTCTTAAGATTTCAAATCGTCATATGCCTGGCTACGATGCAGAAGGTAATTACAATATTGAAGCAGGTATTGAGAAGATTTACTCAATGCTTGAGGACCCCGGTATTAAGAGAGGTCTTTTGAATAATGACCAACTTGATTTCCGCTATGTTGTTGATACAATGGCTGGTGGTATGGGTGAAGAATGTGGAGGTAAAGTTTACCTTTCAAGACTTGCTCGTGACAAACAGCACTGTACTGCTTTGATTAGCATTCCTTCAATGAGCGATTTCGCAAAATCAGATTCACCTGTTGATTGCGATACCTACGTACAGGGTAAGGAAAGCAAGAAAGCATTTGATGTTAAGTATATTCCTCTTGGAGGAAACTTGGATATTGCTTACACAGGACCTGTTAAGGCATTCTCAACCATTACTGAAGAGAATGGAGCAAAGCACGCTGGATTGTTCGCTCCTTATCTCAAGTATGCTGATGGAACAAATACAATTCTTGTTCCTCCTGCAGCAGATGTATCTAATACATTCATGAATAAGTTCTTGGGCGGAGATCCTTACAAGACTGTAGCTAATACAAATGGTTATATCATCAATTCTAATGTTGTAGGTCTTGAGTACTTGTATGACCAGGTTGACCGTGATAGCCTTGAGCCTAACGGAATCAATCCTATCATTGTCAAGAATGGTAGCAATTACACTATCTATGGTGATAGAACTTCTTACCAGAGAATTGATTCTGACTTCAACTTCTTGCATGTAAGAGAGCTTCTTAATACTATTGAGCTTAAGTGCTACGCAGTTCTTCAGGACTATGTATTCGGTTACAATATTCCTCAGACCCGTGCAGAGATTATTACAAGACTTTCACCTATTCTCCAGACAATGAAGGATGCGGGAGCTCTTGTAAAATTCGATATTCAGGTTGATGAGAATAACAATACTAAGGAAGTTATTGACAACAAGTTCTGTATCATCGATATCGGCGTATGGATCACCCAGAATATGGAGAAGATCGTTACCCGTTTGACTGTAAACAGATCTACTACTGCTTAATATAAACTATACGACTACACAGGTGACTGACCCCTGAGTGCTAAGGTCACCTATAAATAAAAAAGAAAAAACAAATTTAATAAGATATGAACGGAATACAGGATAAACCGAGTGTGGGATTATCAGGATTATCACATTTTAGAACTTCTAGAGTTTCTATGTCAATGTGGGAGCCAATTTATCTTAACCTCTTCACTGTAGAATTTCAACTTCCTGACGCAATCAATGAGGCATTAGGTTCTAATGTAGAGAATGATACCAATTTGGTTCTTGAAGGAGTAACAAAGGTTGGTGGTTTGGATACTAATATTGTTCCTGCAGCTGGTACAGAACAACATTACAAGTTTGCTTCACGTAGATTTGCTAATTCTGGTCCCGAAAGAACTACTATTGATGTTGAACTTGAGTTTGAAATTAACCTTACAACTCCAGATCCAACATCAGCTGACAGAACCCCTAGCTTAACACAGCTTAAGGTTCTTCGTAAGTGGAATGACTTGATTTATGATCCTCTTACAGGACGTATGGGACTTAAAGCAGAATATGTAGCTCCTTGGGTAAAGATTACAATGCATGATAAAGCACATCAGCCATTCTGGCAGTGGACACTCTATCACGTATGGCCTACAGTAAACTTGACTGTTCCTAACCTTGAGTACATGCAGAAGAATACTGCTTACAAGGTATCTGGTTACAAGCTTGCTTGCGACTACTGGGATGAGGTAATGCTTTAATGCTTATCTAAATATAAAATTTAAACCGTGTTGATTACTCAGCACGGTTTATTTTTTATATTGTTTATATTTTTATAATGTTATATTATGAATACTATCAGCATCGGCAACATCAAATCTATAACCTGGTATAGATTTTTCACCTCTTTCAAGATTTTGTTCTATTACAGTTTTATCTGGTCTAATTTCTGCATTGTCTAATACTACGCTAAGAGCCTTTGCAAATGCAATTGCCAATTGATTGTAATCTATTGGAGCTACTTGTGTTTTGCTTTCTTTTCTTCCACCACCGAGTCCAAGGAATCCTCTTCTTTCTCCACCTTCTGACTCTCCTCCATATCCGCTATCAACTGCATTGGAAACTTGGCTGAGTTTGTTTACATCTACTCTTTCAATTGCACTTAATACACTCTTAAGATTATTCATTCCATCTTTAGCATTATTAAGTTTATTTGCAATCTTTCCTACAGCTTCACCAAATTCATTTAATCTCTTTATTCTTGCATTGTTTCCATCACTAAGGCTCTTATCGAATTTTGACATCTCACCAGTAGTAGTCTTAATTGCATTGCTAAGAAGAGTAATCTTTTTAACTTTACTTGCTTCGGAAGCAGAATAAAGATTATTAATGAGAGTATCTAAATTCTTATTGAACTTATCAGAATCAGTTACCATCTTATCATTGATAAGAATATCAACAGATGATTTGACAGAATTAAGAATTCTTTGGAATCTTGCAACAGAATCATCTGTTATATTTTCTCCTAATACATTTCTTACTGAAAGTGATATTGAATCCATAGTAGAATTAAATGCTGCAATATCTTCAGGAATGAATACAGTCTTAAGCATATCAGAGAATGCAGTTTTCAATACTGATGAGAAGGTTGATATCTTAGTAGTGATTTCTATTACTGCTATATCACCGAGGGCATCATCTAATGAACTATAAATAGTTGTCTTAAATAATTCTACACTGTTTGTAAATGAATCTAATTCATCTTGTTTTACAAAGTCTTTTAAGAAATGAGATAATGTATCATCAATAGTAATCTTAGTAGCATTGGCAGTTGTTACAAATATTGTAAGCTCTTCACCAAGAGATAAGGTAGAGAATAAAGTACTCAATGAGTCTTTAATAACTCTTGCCATCTCATCATTGGTTCTTAAGAACTCATTATATCTTTCATCATCTGTTGTTATTGTCTTCATCAAATCAGTAAATGAACTGTTAATGAATTCAATCAAATCAGTCGTTGTGACCTTAAATGCATTTACTTCTTCAGGAACAAATATACCAGTTAATATATTGTATACTATTGCTCGAAGATTTTGTGTAGATTGGTTGAAGACCTCAAGAGACTCAGGAGAATATGTTTGTGTTATAAAGAGTACCAGTATATCACTGAGTTTTTCAAATGAACTATTAAATAAATTAACATTCTCTTCTGTTAAATTATTTGATAATGATTTGATAGATGTACTAAGAGCACTAATAAATCCAGGAACTGTAGTAGTAGCGCTCAATAATTGTTTTTGGTCTATCTGTGCGGCATTTGATACACTGCTAATAAATGCATTCAAAACATTTATAACATTAGCAGAGTTGTCATTCATCTTAGAAATAGCCAACAAATTGTCTTCATTACTAAATATTCCTGCAATCTTTTGTATGAATTGTGTTACTGCAGCTGCAATACCACTTGATACTGCTGCTACATCTACTTTGTGAGGTTTACCTTCTTCATCAAATACAGTCAATGAATTTTGGTCAGCTCCAAATTTAAGAAGTACAGATGCGAAATTCAAAACAGGATTTAATATTTCTCCAAATATTCCAATTGCTTCTCTTAATCCTGATTTATTTCCTGCTTTTTCTTCACCTTCAGCAAGAGTAGGGTCAATCATATTCAATGAATTAAGGATGCTTGTCCATGAATCCATGTGATTGACGTACAATTCTTCTATAAATGTTGTTACTGCGTTTGCAAGTACTCTTGAAATCTCAACAACATTTACACTTCTAAGATTAGATTTAAGATTTCCGTTCTCATCATATTCAGGTATCACTAAAGTATTTTCACCTCCATCTACAAATGTTGTAAGTACTTTAGCGAAGTTAGCAATAGGCTCTATGATACTTGCAAATATTCCAATACCTACTTGTAAAGAGTTCTGGTCTTTCTTTGAAGTACCCTTAGTAATAGTATTCCAAATTTTTTCATTGTTCTCATTGTAAAGAACCTCACAGAACTTCATTACAGCTGATAACAATGTTTGTGCAGTTGCAACAACATTTATCGGTTTTCCTTCACGGACAAGACCGTTCTCATCATATGATATTGTTCTAAGAGTATTTCCGTCTCCTGTATATTTAGATAATAATTCTGCAAAATTAGAAACAGGCTCAATAAGAGATCCAAGAGATTGAGATAATCTTTTAACTGTTTTCTTTTTAACATCAAGTGTTTTACCATCAAGGGCTGACATGAATACAGATAAGCTTTCAGCAATTGCTGATGATGTTGCAATCAATGCATCATTATCAATCTTTGTTCCTCTTGTTGTTTGAATAAATTTACCATACATATCAAGAGCACTCTTGACAACTCCAATGATTTGTTTGTAACTCTTACTTGCACGTCTGATTTCTCTAAGCTTCTTAGTCATATTGTCTTCCTTAAAGAACTCTAACAAAAGATCAGGAGATATTGCTCCGAGAACAGTTTTAATATCTTCTTTCATTGCATCAGGAGTAGTTCCTGAGTCATTGATGAATTTAGATAATTTAATAAATTGTGTTATTGTCTTGCAAGTATCATCAATTACTTTATTTACTTTACGGAGTGCAATAGAACCAGCAACGATTGGAATAACAGCTACACCAGCAATACCTGCCATTACTGCCATGCTCTTTATTACTTCTCCCATGTTCTTAAGAACATTTTGAATATCAGAAAATTCTACATCCTTGGAAATAATACTTACATTGATAATTGCTTCAAGCATCTTTGTTCCTCCAACTGCAATACCTTCACAAGCTAATAATCCTGCAGCTCCTGCTATAAACAATCCTGCTTGAGGACCAGATATAAGAAGACCTGCTGCGGCTGCTACTACACCAACTAAGGCAATAATTGAGGCCATTTGCTTCATTGCTATTATAGTATTATCCCATTCTCCTTCACCAAGTTTAGCAACTTTAATTAATGCTCCTAATGCAATAGTTCCTCCAAGTGCAACTCCTTCAACAAGTAACAATGCAACAGCTCCCTTTGATATTTGTGTTTCGAATTTAGAAGCAACTGCAGCTAATCCTGCAGCTCCTGTTACAATCGCAGTAATTAATGCAAATGTTTCTGCAATATATTTGAATTGAGTAGTTTCAAGAGATTTAGAGAGTTTAATAATTCCAAATGCTAACAATTCAGATGCAGCCATTAAAGCTATAGGACTCTTGATATCTATAACTCCCTGATTTATTGTTGATTTATTTTTGGATGCTAACAATGATAATCCATAAGCTTCTCCAAGAATAACTGTAACTAATCCAAATGCTTCTGCAATATATTTGAATTGAGTAGTTTCAAGAGCATTTGCAAGTCCTACAACTCCAAAAGCTAAGAGCTCAGATGCAGCCATCAAAGCAAGAGGAGTCTTAATATCTATAGTTCCTTTCTTTATTGTTGATTCATTTTTAGATGCTAATAAAGATACTACATAAGATTCTGATAATATTAAATTGATTAATCCAAATGCTCCTAAAATATGACCAGCATCTGTAGATTCAAGAGCTTTAGCAAGTCCTACAACTCCAAAAGCTAGAGCTTCTGCTCCTAGCATCAACAATGCTATACCCTTAATATCTACAAGACCTTTATCTACTGTTGGTTTAATTCTTGATGCTGCAAGAGCAAGACCGTAAGATTCCCACATTATAGCAGAGAATAATCCAAATGATGCTGCAATTAATCCCTTTTGGTCAACAGTTTCCATTAATTTTGCAACAAGAACTATTCCAGCAGTTATTGCTAAAACTTCTCCTGCAAATATTCCAATTTCTTTCATTGCAGCAATTCCTGCAGGAAGCTCAGGACCTGTTCCTATCTTTATAGCTTCATCAGCAATAAGTTTCAATCCGAATAAGACTGTTCCTACTGCTGCAAGAGAAGCAAGCATCCAACTAATTCCTACATTTCTGATAAGAGCACCAATACCAACGACAGCTCCTGTAAGAAGTAAAGCTCCACCAGCAAACAACATTATATCTTTCCATGCTCCAGATAATTCAAGAATCTTTGCTTGTGTTGCTACCTTTTGAGTTAATGCCATGATTAATGTAAATCCTACCATTGTTCCAAGAACTCCAGCAAGACCTGCAGCTAATAAATCCCAGCCTTGAATTACTAATGCTCCTATCAACATTGTTCCCAAAACAATTCCCATGCTAAATCCTGCGAATTTAACTACATTCAATAGCAAAGGAGCTGTTCCCTCTAGTACTGCGCCTAATACTCCAGCTAACATAGCAATAAGAGTATATGAAAGAATTACTCCAGTTACTGTAGCTAATCCTAATAACAATGTTTCTACTGCTCCAGGAATTGTTATAATAGCTCCAATCAACATTGTCCCAAGCACTAACGCTAATGAGAATGCAGCTATACCGAGAACAGAAGCCATTCCCCTTTTATTTGTGAGCATTGATAAAGTTCCTACTAATATTGTTATAAGAGTTAAGCCAAGAATAATTCCTGTAACAATTCCGAGGCCCGCTACAATTCTGTCTTTAGCAACAGAAGCCATGACAGCAAGAGCCATAACTGCTCCTGTCATCAAAACTATGCTGCGAATAAAGTTGGTTACTCTTCTAAGACTTCTTCTTATGTGCATTAATCTGGATGCCATTCCGATAATAACAGCAAGGCCAGATAAAGATAATATTGTTAATCCTACTGCTAACAATCCAGGAGTAATTACTGAACTTGCATATGCATAGAAGATTGATAATCCGTAAATAAGACCTGTAGTAAAAGCAAGATTGTTAATAAAATCATTAACATGTTTTAATTGTTGGTCACTATCTTTTGCTCCTTTAGCTGTTTTAGCTACTGCAATTGCAAGGCCTCCAAGAAGAGTCATAATAGCTGTTGTGACTCCAATACCTATTAAAACTTCTTGGTTTCCTACTCTTTTTATTGCAACTCCTAACAATATAGAACTCGCAACAACTGCCATAGATGCTATAGCAAAAGTATTTAATATTTCAGCGGCAGCAACAGCAGCTTTAACCTGTTCTGACTCTGGCATTTTCTTTATAGTTTTTGCCAACATCTTCAAACCAGGCGAGAACAAAGCTACGGACAACATAAACATTGGCATTAATGGCATCATTACTGCAAATTGCCTTGCAGTTGTTGATAACTTATTAGTGCCGTTTGCAAATAAATTGAAAGCTTCTAAATCTTCTCTTGTATATTCTCCTACAGATTTGTAAGCAGTTAAAATATCTTTGAATACTCTATACATCTTCTCACCTACTTTAGCTCTGTCTAAAGCATTAAATGACAATATCAATGAGAAGAATTTTAATTCTTGAAGTTTGATTAATCCTTCTGCTAAGTTCTTTAACGCAAGTGCTCCTTTTATTGCATCATTATTTTCTGAAAGAAGAGTAAATGCAGAATTCAATTTCTCAAGAACATATACAACATTATTAATTGAACGGTTACCTAATCCTGCAACAGCTTTAATAGCAGGAGGAAGACTTAACAAGGCAGATGATATATCTCTAACACTAGCAGTAGATAATACGGCAGCAGAACCAGATGGTTTCTCTGCCTCTTGTACTCCTCCTAATCCTCCCTTGTTTAAGTTCTTTATATCATTTTTTGTTTTCTCTTTGGCATCTTGAGACTCTTTAGATACACTAATTATTTTAATTATATTATCTAAAGCGCCATATATTCCATTGAGAGCCTGTAAAGAATTTGTATATGCTGCCATGTATTAGGTTTCACTATATTCAATTTGAATATTTATTAGTGCTATATTATTTTTAACTTTTGTAAAAAATTCATATACAATATACATATACAATAAATTATTATGATTACTGTAGGACAAGACTTAGTTTCAGTTGTGCCAATGGAAAAACCTACTGGACAATTATATTATACACAATTTTCTGACTTGCCTGTTGATGATGTATCAGATGATATTATTTCGTTGTATGGATGTATTGGAACAGATCTCAGGTTTATGGATGTCTGCAATACTATTCTTTATAGTAATGATAAAGAAGCAGTTGCAAAAGCATACGAAAAGTTATTTACTATTTTTAAGTATCGACTTGTACATCCCGACAAAGTTGTGTCAAAGTCTTGTCTTGAAGAAGTAATATACAAGACATTGAATGATGCAATAGATGAGTCTGCATATTCTCAACACGGTCAGATGTATGCTCCATTTACTAAGTTATTATCAATAATAAGAGAAGCTGCATTGATTCAAAATCATCAGAAAATATTTTCTTCTACTTTTGCAAGTATGGGAATTAGTAGAGAACGGAAGTATTCTTATATTGATTTGAGAAAATATATTCTTAATTATATAAGTACTTCAGGTATTGATATAAAAGATGAGCAGATAAAGTTCTTTTTGAAGAAGAACTTGATTGATTTCAAGAAATAAAAATAATTTCATATATTTACTTATGAAACATATGATGGATTTGCTTAACCTTCAGTGGGACGGAAAACACGTTATTATTAACGAAAACAAAGAAGATTTTACTGTAGGAGTTATTAAGCATATGGATTATGTATTCGATGAGAATACCTATACTCTTCCTCTTCGAGTAGGAATTGAATTCGAAGAAGGAGATGTTGACTATAGAGAATTTGTTATTGATACAATTGAAATAAAATTGGATAAAAGATTTTATACTGACTAATGAAATTACATCCGTTTGTAAAATGGGTAGGAGGAAAGACCCAGCTTCTTAATGAAATTGTTCAGCATATACCTAGTAAAACAAGAATATATGTTGAGCCGTTTGTTGGAGGTGGAGCAGTATTATTTGAGGTACTAGAAACAAATCCAGATATTGAAGCTGTAGTAATCAATGACAAAAACTTGGCATTGATTAATACATATTATGCAGTAATATATGATACTAATTTGTTGATTTCTTATCTTTCTTCTTTGTCTCATGACTTTATATTTGCAGAAGATAAGAAAGCTTTTTATTATGAACAGCGAAACAAGTTTAATGAGTATCTTCTATCAGGACAACGAAATAAGTTTAATGATTATCTTCTAGCACCATCTTTGAAAGAGATGGACACCGAGGCAGCTGCAATATTTATGTTCTTAAATAAAACTTGTTTCAATGGATTATATAGAGTAAATAAAGAAGGGCTTTTCAATGTTCCATATAACGGAGCAAAAACAGTTTCATTTGATTATGAAAACTTAAAAGCAATTTCACATGCTCTTAAATCTAGAATTACCGTAATACTCGATGGGTCATATAATAATCCAGACATAGTTAGTCTTATTGATAAAGCAGATAACCCAGAAGAAGTATTCATATATTTAGATCCACCGTATAGACCAATCAGTGTAAAAGGAAATGAAGTATCATATACATCAGATGGATTTAATGACAGAGATCAAGAAGAATTAAAAGACTTTTGTGATTATATAAATCAAAAAGGAATTAAATTTATTGAAAGCAATTCAGATCCTGAAGACAAATACTTTGATACCCTGTATTCAAATTATCATATAAAACGAATACAAGCTCGGCGTAGTATAAATTCTGATGGAACAAAACGCGGAAAGATAAACGAATTATTAATTTCTAATTTTAAGATATAATGGAAAAGAAATTCAATTACATGCATTATGACACTAACAATCCAACTAATCATCAAGACAAAATGTACAGGTCTTTGGTCGAGTTGGAAAGAACTTGCAAAGCAGGAAGTGTAAATCAAATCAATGAGAAGGTAAAGAACATTATCAATATCGCTTCAACAAATAGCGATGTTGGTCTTGAGTCAATGCGTTCTGTCAATGATTATTTTCTAAATAGGGGAGTGTCAGGAGTTCTATTGACTTGTATGACAAGACTTCAGACTGCATTTCAGAATGAAATCAATAAGAGAGAAGCTCGTTATGCAGATGAAGTAAAAAAGAAAAGCAATCAAGAAGTTGACAAAGCATTTGAGAAGATGAAGTCTTCTGTTACTGCTAAGAAAGTTACTCCTAAGAAAATTGATGCAGTCAGTGAAGACTTTCCTGTATTTGCAGAAGCTTCTTTTCCTGATACAAATGGTGATGTGTTTGAACAAATGCTAAAAACGTCCTAGGAGAGGAGTTGTTTTTCCAATAACAAATTTAATATTTCTATTTAGAAATCATCTCCTAGGATAAACTAGGTATTATAGAATGAGATATGTTTGACAAAAATAAAGTACAATTTTTTGGTGATGACACTACTGAAGTATATGGACCAAGATGTGAGTATAATAATGATTATCCTATCATCGGTAGCTATAAATGTATGAACTGCAAATACTGTTACAGAGTAACAAAAAGAGTGTGGGACATACAAGATAAAAATACATTAGGAGTTTGGAAGAATGCTGCATATGATGGTTATGTATACTGCGGAAGCAATGACAGTAATTTTCTTTATAAAATAAAAAAACATATATTTAAATTGTTTAAGAAAAAACTGTATATCAAAAAATTAGGTACTGTATTATGGAAGCCAACTTGCAAATGATATACTTGCAGGAACAACATATAAAAAAGCTGCAAGAAAAGGTAGAACTTCAAAAGAAGAAGATAGTAAACAAAGTCTTTAATACTAATAATTGGATACTTTTTCTCTTAAAGAGAAGTCCAAGTTATTTTCGTCCAAGACGCTCTTACAGTGAAGTTGCAAAACAAACAGAGATGTGGGGCAAGATGGACTTTGAATTTGATGGTGAAGGAAATGTATCTTTTAAAGTTTCTTATACAGGAAAAGGAGGATATAATTTTAGAACAGTATCATTTCCGATTAAAGAATTAGAAGAGTTTATCAAAGACTCTCCTGATACTGACAAATCCGTTAAATGGTGGGCTTAAACTTAAAAATAAATTAAATCAAAATGATAGCATTTTATAGTTTTATTAGTATAGTATTTGCTGTATTCAGTTACATATTAGCAATTGAAAACAAAAATAATGTAAAGAGAGCAATTTTTGTTGCAGTAATTATGTTATTTTTGTGGCCTATTGTTATTACTGCAGTAACAATTTATCTTGCAATTTACAGATGTCGTAAACAGAAATATGACAATCTTGTTAAAGATGCAGATGATATTGTGTGGGATGATCTCAAGGCAGAAGAAAGCGAAGAAGTAGAATCAGAGAATAATAATTCTTAATTATGAAAGGTCTTGCTAAAGCAGTTCTCGGTGGATTGGTCGGATATGGTATAGCAAAAGGAGAGAATAAAAAGAAAATTAAAAATTCTTCTCTTGAAGACTATATAAAGAAATATGTAGAAATACATGCAATAGAAGATATGAAAGAGTTTGCTAATGACCTGAGAAGTATAGCAGATATATATGAAGAAAATAATTTAATTTAATATGAAGAATCAAAACAACTCAACAGAATTTTTCTCACTTATAAGCAAATTGCTTGGAGCTGTTGCTCTTTTTATATTCTGTTTATATCTGATGAACCATGAAGAGATAACGAGTACTATGCCTCCGCTTAAACTGATTGCGGGAGCAGTAGGTATATTCTTCATTGTCTATTTTATTTCATACGGAATATTCTCAATTATATTGGGTATTACCCAATCTAATTCTTCAAATGATGACTCTGAAGAATTACCTAATACAACTTCTATAGATATACGAGATGGAGATGTTTATTATTTCTACAGTGATTATCATTTTGGATATTCTCGTGTAGAAAAAGTAAGTATAATTAATGCTCGTGACAAACAGGTTGAAAGCAGATTTGCTTTTGCAAATGAAGAAGGAGAGATTGTTACAAAATGGTATGACGGAGCTACTGAATTTGAAGAGCCTGGAGTTGCTATAGTATATGATAATGGAAGATATAATTTCTTAGATAATGAGTGCAAGCCTATGTTGCTATCTTGGCCGGCAAATGTTGGGTCACAGATCAGTGATGATAAGCTTAAAATTTTCTGGGATGATGGAACAATTAACTTTGTTGATTTCAAAAAGAAATCTTTACTTTGGAAAGACTGGAAAAAAAGTATTGGATAAGATATGAAAGACCCAATTCATGACTTACACTTTATTCCGTTCAAGCTTGCAATGGCTATATATAAGCAAGGATATAATGAAGAAAGTTTATTTGCATATCGTTATAATACAGATGACTTAAGTAATGTAGAATTAATATGTTTAGGCAGTCCAAAGAAAAGTATAACATTGAAAAACTATTCTACGATTCCTGCTCTAACATATGAAGAAGCAGCAGAGTGGATTAAAAATACTTATCATTGTTTTATTGTATTAATACCGGGAGGATTTATACCGTCTTTGCCACAAGACATGTCTCTGCCGGAGAAATTTGAAGATTTAGAATTACAATTAAATTGGCTTGCAGAAATATATCAAATAAAAGAACGTCCTAATAATAGCAGCAATGTTTCGCTTGACAATAACAGTCCATTACATCTTTGCTATGTAGCTCCAAATAATGCTAGCTATTATTTAGCATATAACAAATGTATTGAAATAATTTTAGATAACTATTAAAAATTTTTTGTATTATGAATAACATTCCTCTTGCAATTTTAGGTATTATTGTTTTAATCGGTGCTCTTGCTTATTTTGTATATTCAACAAGAAAAGTGAATGAAGAAGAAAGAGCAAGGCGCATTCCTGGACCAGATGAGATTCTTATTGCAGAAGATACAGAGACACATATCCCCGTAAAAGGAGATTTTTACATCAGAGATAATAAAGGAGATTCAAATCCTTTTGAGATGTTTAATGTTTATCGAATAGATGATATTCGTAAAAACATTTATGGAGATTATTGGGTTAAGTATACTGCTCCGGGCTACGGCAGCGATTATACTCCTAAGTGGAAAGAGCTTGAATGCCCGCTTGATAGCTTTCTTACTGGTAAGATAAGAGTTGAAAAAATAAAAAAATAATATAACCTATGGAAAAAACAAATGCTGAAGTGTTGGGTCTTGTTTCCAAAGAAGAAATAAGGAAGCAATTTGATGAGATGCTTCCTTGGGATAAGAAAGAGTTTATTGAAGAACTTAATGAAGACTATTATAATCTTATAGACCATACAGAAGATGACAGTGATTGTGAATATCCTAGTGTATGGGAATTTATAAGAGATCATGACTCAGATGAAATTCTTAGTGAGATGGATATGTGGGACCTCTTAGCCCATCTGAGAGATTACTATACTATAAAAGATATTCTTGAGTTTATTATGAGAGAAGGAAGAACATCTTACAGTAGAATTTCTCACGGTTCTAGAGGATATTCAAAGGAGGAAATAGTTAAAATAATAGAAGAGATAGAAGAAAATGATAATGCCCAATAAAGATCTTGGAAGCTTATTAACTAAAGTTGATACTATATTATCAAGAGCTAATGAATATAATTTAACTACAGAAGTAGTTACTTATGCATTGCTTTGGCTAGGAGAACATTCTCCGTCAGACAATGATACAAGCAATTCATTTGTTATTGATGCATTAGAAACAGCTTGCAGAGAGTGGGATGTGTAATTGCAAAGATATATGAAAAAGATATTATTTATATTGGCATTAATTCTATGTTGCAGTTGTGCAACAGAAAGACATCTTGCAAGAGTTGGTCATAGCTTTACATTCTCAGAAGGATGTTATACTCCCATTAAAGAATACAGAATTGTTCAAGTAATTGATAAAAATTTTTGTATTGCTGCAAAGTTTCAAAAGGGAGGTCCAAAAGCAATTGCTGTTAGTATATCAGATAAAGAGGGGCCGATTGCTAAAGAACAAGTATTAGAGGGTCTTTATGTTATGATTGATACATATACTTATAAGAATGTAAACGGTGATACAGTAACAGTTCCTCTTGTTACATCAATCAGAGACTTTGAAGACATGCAATATACTGAAAAAATTTTGGCAAAACGTGAGAAGCTAGAAAATAAAATTAAGAAATTACAAAACTACAACAGTGAAGCTATCAGTAAATGAAATATCTAAAATATACTCTGCTCTAAATTCAGAAAGATACAATATCGGAGACACTGTTTGGTTTGTCGCTAGCTGTATTGATCCAATGAAAATGGACATTGAATATTCAAATTATACTGTATCAGATACAAATGCAGCATATAGATTGATTGCAATTCCTATTAAAGGAATAATTCAATCTATATATGTTAATCATTATTCTCTTGCATATTCTAACGGAATTCCTGAACTCGTTCCAACAGGTGGAGCAAGATTTAATAAAGAAGAGATTCAGGATATAGATAAGTATTATGATCCCAAAAAAGATACTCTAACTTATGAAATAAAAACCCTTCTTGCTCCAGGAATGATACGTCCTCCTATTGCGGCACCTAGTATGTATACTCCTGAAAATACTTTTTCATTTTTCTACAGCTCCCACAAAAGGGACAAAACATTTTTTGCAGATACATTTTCACGTGTTGTTAATTATGTAGTAGGTAGTACTCCAGAAGAAGCAGAGAAAAAATATTTGCTCAGCAACATTTATCATGTGCGTACACACAATTT
>JAEEGL013598571.1_pt1 | contig 18428 bp, 19 predicted proteins | sample 9134231 | NCBI WGS metagenome assembly JAEEGL01 (sample SAMN16246548, study PRJNA631951) | gut metagenome | biome: gut microbiome; feature: rumen; material: fiber-attached | host: Bos | place: Iran: Karaj | collected 2018-10 | reverse complement strand
GTGTAGCACCGGCAGATGGAATTGGTGACGAAATTCCCCATAAAATGGTAACAAAAAGTGACGTTACCATTTGAGAACATTGTTAAATATTTCATAAAGTGGTCATTAGATTTTGTCATAATATCTATGAATTTTTGTACTATCAAATGGTGCATTGGGTATTGTGTTTCCAGTTATTTCGTGGTATAATACGTATAGAAAGTTAAGAAAGACCATGTTTTCCACGGGTGCATGTACTATACTTTCAAGTGTAGTATCATGCGCCTTTTCTATTCTTAACAAAAAAGCTATTAAAAACTATTTTAAAAGGAGAAAATCAAAATGAAAAATATCACTCGTTCCAATGTTACCACGTCTGCCAATGTTAAGGTATACAATGAAGAAACCGATAATATTATGACAATCAGCGCTATTATTGACGGTGCGCACGATGCTGACTCTTTCAAAAAGGAATATGCAAAAGTTCAGTCCCTGCCGATTCTCAAAGTATTTGATGTTCAGACCGTTGAAGAATTGCGTGGAATGCCCGAAAACGAATTCATTGCACATGGTACAGTATATGCCGAAAGAAGCAAAGAAAACCGTGGCATGATTTCTAAAACCATTAGTACAAATTGTTATACCGTCAAAGTTTTTGACCACAACAACGATAGCATGTTAGAAACGATCGTTTCAGCTGATTCTGAAAAAGGCATTGCAAAGAATTTACCAGCAAATTACCAGCTTCTCAAAGTTATGAAAACCGAAAAAGTTGAATCGTTGGTATGTATGACTGTATCAGATTTCATGAAGTACAGTAAACCAATGGTTGATCACTTCCATTATAAGAATTGATTCCAAAAAGCTCTTCACTTTGAAGAGCTGAAAAGGGAACGAAAACAAAATCGTTCCTTTTTCAGCTTTCCAAAATGGAAAGACTAAACAAAAAGGATGTGCAAAACATGAAAAAAGAAGAACAAAAAGCAATTAATTTGGTGTGTGACAAAATGTTTGATATAGCCCAAAAAGAGCTGTACAGTGTCGATGAACATGGTTCATACATCTATCCTTGGTACTGTTTGAAGTCCGACAAATGGAAAAGACTTCGCTCCATGCAAGCAAGAGTAATTGAGACTGAACATTATTTCTTTTTACAGTCCTATGACACAATAGTTGCATTCATAAACAAAGAAACCGATGTATGCTATGATTTATTACGTCTTGTCTATGGATACACTGCCACAAGTGCAAAGCATATAAGTGCTTTCGATTATGACTATGGCAAGTGCAAGTGGGGATGCAAAGATCGGCTAACTTGGCGGGATGTGTAACCCATAACACTTCTCACTATGAGAAGTGCAAAGCGTATCAATTAAATCTTGGTACGTTTTGCACTTTCCACAATGGAAAGAATAAACAAAAAGGAGATTAAAACCATGATTCAATCGCATTACTTCCACTTTACGAAAGCCCAACTAACTGAACAAAGCTTAAACGATGCAGGCTTTCAAACTCAAGGCATAATCTTTTCAGGCAGAACTGATACATGGTCACTTATTGACGGTGTAACTGCTACCAATGGAAACAATGTATACACTTTCCTTGGTATCTTCGGACTATTTGAAAACGATTATTGGGGAGACGAAGCAGAGCACATTCTAGCATACTTTGACTATTACTCAGGAGACAACACTTGGAAAGAAATTGATGGAACTTATGATGATATCATTACAGCACTAGTTGACAATGAAATCATCCTATATCATGACGAAGTGAGGTGAAAACAATGTACATAGCTCCATCCGTAATGCTCGCCACCTATCTCATCGTAGCTATCTATGTTCTCCGTCGAAACTGATAACGTCGCCTGGGCTTGTCACCAGTTGTCAGGCTCAGGCACATTCCACTAGAAAGGAGGTTTAAAATGATTGCATTATGTGCAGTTGCAATATGTGCGCTTGCACTTTCAATTATTGATTTTATTTTAATTATTGTACTGATTCTAACTGATGAGTGATTATAATTAAAGAAAGGAAATTTAAAATGATTCAAATTCTTCGTGGCAACCATCGCCGTCTTTACTTTGAACTACTGTCCCAGTGCTTCACCGACTACCAATTAAAACTATGTGTTGACCAAGTTAGAGACTGCTACGGATGCAAATATGCCGACATATGCAACGATCTAAAGTCAGCATCTCAATACTGCGACCGTTTGGCATCCAAACTACCACGCTAATGTACCACCTACCTATTCACTCAGTGTACCTACAACTGGTACACTGGGTGCAGGTATTACCTTTTGTCATGACATCATGAAAATCTGTCAGTATACATTCCTGTTCACCTATGGTATAATATCATTGTTCCTGAAGATTGCCACTTCATGAACTACAAACTATAACAAGAAAAGAGGTAAAAACAATGGCAAGAAAGTTTGAATTCACTCGCACACTGGACAACACCCTAGCAACAGCACTCATTTTCGACAAAAACACTGCCGAAGCTGAGAACCGCACCTATCTTGTATCTGGCAAGTACACTGCTGATGACCGCAAGCTTGCAAAGCGTATCCAGAAAATGGTTGAAACTGATGACAATCTAAAGTTCATCCAGATTGTTGATGCCAGCACCAAATCCGCACTTTACGGAACTACGCTGGAGCAGTTCATGCAGGTAGCCGTAGAGCTTGACCCCAAGACCCGCCAGCCCCTTGCATAATCCAAATAACAAACTATAACAAAGGAGATTACAAAAATGGAAAAAGGTTATTCTGTCGAAATCATCGAAGCAAGCAAAGAGTTCACAGTTCGTGAAAAACTCGCCATGAAAGAGCTTGGCAATGCGGTAGGAATTGATACTGCGCTTGATGAAACTGATTCACTCGTCATCTCTCCTGCTGATTACGCTGTTCTGAAGATTCACAACGACAAAGCCAAGGGCGATAAGGATTACAAGAAATATGTCGTTATTGATACAGCTGGCACGAAATATGTCACTGGCAGTGAGAGTTTCTTCAGAAATTTCATCGATATTTTCGAAACGATGCGAGTGGAAGCGCCTGAAGAGGATTACCAGATCGAGTGCTACAAACGTCCGAGTAAGAACTACAACGGAAAGAACTTTATTTCCTGCTCGATGGTTTAATCCGTAACTGCTACAAAGAGTAGGGATTTAAAGTCCCTACTCTTTAATTTTATCTTAGCCAAATGAGGTGATTATAATGGCAAAAATAATCACATCAAAAATGCAAATACCAAAATCACAACGAATAAAAATCAAGAACTTTGATAAACTAACAGACAACCAAGCGATTTTTGAGTATGAGTTAAATAAGTTGCTTCGAAGAGCAAAAAGAGCAGGCATTAAATTACCGCCAATTTTCAGACCGTCAAGAGTTACGAAGCAAGCCATAAAAGAGTTGTCAGATATTCGAGGCGAAGCTTTAAAGCAATATGGCGAAAAACTGAACAAGAAAGATTGGGATGAAACTGCTGACGCACTGGAGCAGGCAAGAGCTTTTGTGGAAGGTCTTAAACAAGAAATTATAAATTCACAAAACTCTGCTATTATTTCTTTCTCAGATTATCGCACAGGCAGACCGAGAAATGCCAAATCAAGAGTATGGATAACTAACAACATCACAAGAGCCACAGATATGCTGTTAAATAAGCTTGATTCAATAACACACACTGATGAAGAACTAGTTGGTTTCGCTAAGCATTTCATGGAAAACGATGCTGAACTTGCAAAGCTTCAAGATGCTATTGGTGAATATATTAGGAACTCCTACTCCGTAATGGCTACGTCTTCTTACTTCACAAGTTCAACAGTATATCAGTTATTAATAGGCAGACCATTAACTCTAAAAGAATCACAGGATTTATCTGAAAATGATGAGGGGTATGAGGATGAAGAATGAGAACACAAAGACCCCGAATCTTCGTAGGAGACTTCGAGACAACAGTTTACTCAGGACAAACTAAAACTGAGGTCTGGGCAGCCGCCTGCGTGGAGTTATACACAGAAGATGTTGTTATTTTAAACTCGATAGAAGAAATGTATAACTATCTTTGTGGTATGGGTTCTAACGTGATTTGCTACTTTCACAATTTAAAGTTTGATGGTCAATTCTGGCTTTCCTTCCTCATCAACGATTTGAAGCTTGAACAGGCTATATCAATAGACGAGAATGATATGTCAAATACAGCTTTTACAAAGCGCCAACGGATGAGGTCAGGAACATTCCGCTATTCAATCTCGGATATTGGTCAATGGTACTCCATTATAATAAAAACTGGATGCAACTATATAGAACTAAGAGATTCACTAAAACTTCTTCCATTCTCAGTAAAGAAGATAGGTAAAGGCTTCAAAACCCAGCACCAAAAACTAGACATGGAATACAAAGGTTACAGATACGCTGGCTGTGAGATAACAGATGCCGAAAAAGAATACATAGCTAATGACGTTTTAGTTGTAAAAGAAGCACTTGAAATAATGTACAAAGAAGGTCACACTTCTCTCACAATCGGTAGCTGTTGTATGGAAGAATACAAAGCAGTATCACCATTTCAGGATTTAAAAAAGACCATGCCAAATCTTTACGAAATACCGCTTAATGAAAATGATTATGGAAGGGAAACTGTTGGTGACTATATTAGGGCATCATACAGAGGTGGATGGTGCTATGCAGTTCCAGAAAAGACCAACAAACGCTATCACAATGGCACAACAGCTGATGTCAACAGTTTATATCCAAGTATGATGCACTCACAATCAGGCAACAAGTATCCAGTAGGAACTCCAACCTTTTGGAAAGGCAATTTCATACCAGATGAAGCACAAGACTCTTCCCATTATTTCTTTGTACGAATCAAAACACGCTTTTACATCAAAGAAAACTATCTCCCATTCATCCAGATAAAAGGTAGTTTCTTTTATAAATCAAATGAATGTCTCAAATCCTCAGATATTGTTTTAAAGGACAAGAACAAAATGGCTAAGTATTTCAAAGACCTAGACGGTAACATTAACCCAGCGACGGTTACAATGACTGTTACTGAAACAGATTACAGACTTATCCTAGAACACTATAACTTACAGGACTTTGAGATTCTTGACGGGTGTTACTTCAGAGCCTATGTAGGAATATTTGATGAATACATAGACAAGTACAAAGAGATAAAGATGCGAGAGAAAGGGGCTAAACGAGAACTAGCCAAGCTTTTCTTAAATAACCTATACGGTAAAATGGCTAGTTCTCCTGACTCTTCATTCAAAGTTGCATTTCCCAGAGAGGATACCAGTTTAGGTTTCTATACTGTACACGCTAACGAAAAGACTCCTGGCTACATTCCAGTAGGTTCAGCCATTACCAGTTACGCAAGAAACTTCACAATTCGTGCAGCACAAAAGAATTATTACGGAGCTGATAAAGACGGTTTCATTTATGCTGACACAGACTCAATTCATTGCAGTCTATCACCAGAACAGATAAAAGGAATAACCGTAGACGATAATGACTTTTGTTGCTGGAAACTGGAATCATGTTGGGATGACGCACTGTTTGTACGCCAGAAGACCTATGCTGAACACGTTACACACGAAAACCTGAAACCGATTGACTCCCCATATTGGAACATCAAATGTGCTGGAATGCCTGAGAAGTGTAAAGACCTACTCCTGCTTAGTATGAATCCGAATACAAAGCAATGCGTTAAAGACCCTGATTGCAGAAAACTGTTATCAACTGATTACACCGAAGATGAGTTAGCATTTCTTGAAACAACCAGAACTATTGATGACTTCAAAGTAGGTCTAATAGTTCCCGGAAAACTACTTCCCCACACGATAGCTGGTGGGGTAATACTGGAGGACGTTCTATATGAAATCCGTGAACAGATCAGATTCTAAACCAAGACGTTGTGCGTTCTGTGGTGGCTTAGTTATCAAACGAGACGATGGAAAATGGTTTTGCACCTCGTGTCATTTCTGGTATGACAAATTAATAGAAACAAAGGAGAAGACAAAATGAATAACGAAGAATCCAAGAAACTCTTTGAGGACATTGCATACTCCAATATTCACCGTAAGGGTATTACTCGTTTAATGGTTTGGCTTTCAGGCCATACAGACTTCTATACTGCACCAGCTTCAACAAAGTATCATGGAAGCTACAAAGGTGGTCTGCTAGATCACAGTTTAGAGGTATATACTGAGTTCCTTAAGATAGCTCCAGTGTTTAACTATGACCTGTCAAATAACATTCTGAAAGAATCAGCTACCATAGTTACTCTTTTCCATGACATTTGCAAAATTAATACATACGAAGAAAGCGTAAGGAATATTAAGAATCCAGAGACAGGGATTTGGGAATCAGTGCCTTGTTATATTTACTCTCCTAACGCTGACCCCTATTGCGCCCATGGTGCTTCAAGCGTTTACTATTTAACCAACCATATTGATTTAGACTTCTTGGAATCAATGGCTATATATCATCATATGGGAGCATGGGACGCTGGCAAGTACGATAATGTCAGTAAGGCGTATGAAACTAACAAACTAGCTTGGCTGTTACACGTTGCAGATGAAGCTGCCACATATATCGCAGGTATATGACGAGAACCGATCACGGAATCAAGACTTCGAAATTATAGATGCCATTGCCGATACAATGACAACATCTGAAGTCAAGAAACTGTTGCATCAAATGGTTGGTTTCTCGTGCGTACCATATAAACCAAACAAGGCACACTGGTGCAACAACTGTTGCAGGTGCTGGATAGACTACCTTCTCTGGATACAAGGTCAATACAAATAACAAAGAACCTCTACCAATAAAGGTAGAGGTTCTTCTTTGAATATATCCTTAACACCTGCACAAACTAAGCGGTAGACAAAAACCGACATACGTTGCGTGGCGGTACTTTCAAACCGTGTCTCCCACGTCGTACAAAGTTTGAGGACAGATGCGGATACCTAGTAAGTTAATAGCTTCAGAACAGCTTCCTTGCACTGCAAGTCTTTAAACCTGAAGCACCCATGATCGAAATAGAAACGCATATTGATAATAAAATCGTCATGCTGTCTTAGAAGCAAATAATTAATCTGGTGATCTTCAGTTGTAACAGCTATTCTGTACGGGTAACTGTTGTCTGGTTTCTTATCACAGTAAACGATACCGAGATCGTCAAATGCGCGTATCCCATAGTTGGTATCCTTATACTTGATCGTTCCAAGATATCTAGACTTTCCTTCCACCTGCTGAATAAATGCGCTGTCATCTTCCAGATAACGTGCTTCTCCTGCGTAACCTATATAGGAGTTACGTTTAAACGCTGCGTTAAATCCAGATTCCTTTTGTGCCTTGGATGCAGCTTCATTATAACCCTGTTCCAAGACGAAGCCTTCACCTCTTAGAAAGCGTACACTCTTGGTAAGTCTGGAGCTGATATCCATTTCGACATAATAAGGATTAAGAATTGTAACAGGGTTTCCGCACATATATACTGGCAAGTAACGAACCATTTCACCATTACCTCTTGCTATACTGGTATGGAGTGAAATGAACTTAGTAACCTCGTCTGAGCAATAATGGTTTGTTTCAGATTGAAACTCATCCATAAACATTGACTCAGTATCACTAAAAAGGTGAGAAAATTTCTTCAGCTGGTCAACATTATTTAACGATACTGCATAACCGCAAAGAGTAGGAAATTCGTCACCCATCTTCTGGTAATACATTTCGTGATATATACCCTTTGCTTGTCTTCGTGAGAACATGGTGTACTCAGGGAAGAACAGGTTGCCAATGTCTTTAAAGAACTTATCGGCACAGTTATCCAGTTCATAGTTGAATCGATAGATCAGCATAAATTTACTGTTCTTTTTAATCGCCCTGTTAAAAAGCATACGTCCAAAGAAAGTGGTTTTTCCAGCAGTTCGGTTGGACGTTACCATGTATATCTCCGGTTTGTTTCCGTTAATATCCATTAGTGACAGCAGCTTAGTACCATCATAGAATTGGTTACTGATATTTCCTCACCTTCTTTCTATTAAATATTATATCACACTTGACATAATATTGCAAGTAGTATATAATAAGAAGTGGGAAAAAGTAATGAAAGGGGGTGAGGACGTTGAAGGTTGGAGCTTTAGTTGTTGTCACCATTTTTATTGCTTTTGATATCGGTACTGGATGGCTTAAGGCACTTAGCACTGGCACAGCTGATTCCTCAATAATGAGGAAAGGTTTGTTTCACAAGGTTGCAGAAATTTTAGCCGTATTGTTTGGCTATACCTGTGAAATTGTTTTCCCACTCGTAGATATTAATGTTCAATTACCCTTAGCCACCGGTATTGCAACGTACATAGTTGTCATGGAGACAGCTAGCATCGTTGAGAATTTAGCCATTATGAACCCGAACCTCGCAGAAATTTTAAGTAAGTTCTTTTCAAGAGAAAAGATCGAACCAAAACAGGAGGTAGAAGAAAATGCCGAAGACAAATCAAGCGATAGCGATTGAAGTAATTTTAGGAAAATGGGGAAACGGTGCTGAGCGCAGAAAAAGACTTACTAACGCTGGCTATAATTTTGAAAATGTTCAGTCGATTGTAAACGCTTTATGCGAAGGTGACATTTCATGCTTTCAGCCTGAACCAGAGCAGATATATGTAAAGGGAACTGAGGTTATGAATGTTGAGATTGACCTTGATAAATATTGCGCTCTGAACATTGAATTTATTAACGGTGGTGAGTTCGATGCCGACGCCTGTACCTGATGCCAGATGGCACGCTAAGACATACGGTGCTTATGCAAGAAGCAGTACAGAAGCATTTGAGAACGCTATTTGCGTATATAATCTTCTAACCAGTTTAGGCTGGACACTTCAAGCAATGTGTGCTGTCTATGGAAACATAGAGGCAGAATCTGGGTACAACCCTTGGCGCTGGGAAGGTGACAGTGTACCTTCTTCCAACGAGAGTCCAGATTATGGGTATGGCTTTCCTCAGTTCACTCCGTCCAGCAAGTATATTTACGATGACAATGCTCAGGCTAACACAGGTTATGGACCAAACTATACCGACTGGTCAGGAAATATTTTTGATGGTGATTCGCAGTTAAGATTCATTGATGAGTACGCAGATTATTCAACAGATAATCCGTATGGGTATAACATAACATATGATGAATTTAAAACTGGGTATTACTCTCCTGAGTATCTTGCAAAAGCTTGGCTACATAACTATGAAAGACCCGGAGATCAAAGCACCGAAGTAGAGGAATACAGAGCAAGCATCGCACGTTACTGGTATGATCTTCTGATTGAATATGACCCATCAGACCCTATTCCACCTGAAGGCGGTGGTGGGCAACCAACACCTAAACCAGTTGATGATATCATGTTTTATGGAGATAAGTTCAATATAAATTTCTACCTGAAACCATTCTACAAAAGACTGTGAGGTAATATAAAATGGCTATTAGAACCAGAGACGAAATTATGTCTCAGTTGCAAACCCTTATCGGAGAAGACACATCCGATGAAACACTCGCATTCGTTCAGGACGTTTCTGATACCCTTGGAAACGATAATAGTGCATCACGAATAACAGAGCTGGAAACACAACTTGAAGAAAAAGATAAAGAGTGGAGGAAGAAGTACAGAGATGCTTTCTTCACTGGAAAACCTGATGAGGCAATGAAAGACGAAGATGATGAAGAAAAAATTCCGAAAAGGTTTGAAGACCTTTTCACCACAAAATAGGAGGTTTATTAATTATGGCTCATAGAGTAGCTGTTTCAACACTTAATGCGTCAACTGTTGATATCCTTAACGTTATTCGACAGAACGCTTCTCTCGCGTACCAGAATCAAGTTCCTGTCATTACTCAGGCAACTGATATCCCCAAAGTCGGTGAAGTGATTTATGGTACTCCTGCAATCGCTAACGAATTTATTAATGCTCTTGTTAACAGAATTGCTATTGTTCGTGTTCAGTCTGCTACGTTTAACAACCCGTATGAGATGCTGAAAAAAGGTTATCTCGATTATGGTGAAAGCATTGAGGAAATCTTTGTCAACATCGCTAAGGTGTTTGAGTTCTCTCAGGAGAAGGCTGAAGCTAGGGAACTGAAGCAGTACAAGCCTGATGTGAAGAGTGCATTCCATGTGATGAACTGGCGCGTGATTTATCCTGTCAGTGTTTCTGATGAAGAGCTTCGCATGGCGTTCCTGACTGCTGATGGCGTTACTGATCTTATTGCTCGTATCGTTGATGCTGTCTATACTGCTGCAAACTATGACGAGTTCCTTCTGTTTAAGTATATGATTATTAAGAGCGTTAGTGGTGGTCAATTTGCTCCCGTTCCTGTTAACGCCGCCGCTCCTGCAAACTGGGCAAAAGCTTTCCGTGGAACTAGTAATATGCTTCCGTTCATGAACACCAAGTATAATGCTGCAAGAGTTCTTAACACGACTCCGAAGGATAGACAGGTTATCTTCATGGACGCTCAGTTTAACGCTGATTTCGATGTTGATGTTCTTTCAGCAGCTTTCAATATGAACAAAGCAGACTTCATGGGTAGACTTTTCCTGATTGATGATTGGACTAGTTTCGATAATGACAGGTTCGAGGTTATCCGTGAGAACAGCGATGGTATTGAAGAAGTTACTGATGCTGAACTTGCATTGATGGCGAAGGTAAAAGCTATCATCATGGATGAAGAATGGTTTCAGGTTTATGACAACCTTAGTAGATTTGCTGAAAAGTTCATTGCTTCTGGGCTCAGATGGAACTATTTCTATCACACTTGGAAAACGGTTTCTTTCTCGCCATATGCTAATGCTGTTGTGTTTGTAGATAATACTGCAACAACTGATAACCCGAGCACTATTGTTTATCATATTCAGACTGTTGATAAGAGTGAAGATGCTTATGTCATTGGTTTTGCTCTTAATGATGTTGATACGCTTCAGGATTTGAATATGAAATTCATTCAGTCTCAGGCACTCACTGAGCTTGGATATGGTGTACAGCCTTACGGTGCTCTGCTTGTCCCTGTTAAGGGTGGTGTTACTGGTGCTCCTGTCACTCTCATTGGCAAGCTTGGTGATGACATTTATACTGCTTCTCTTAGTCTGGCAAGTAGTGCTGGTGTTTACACCATTACTATTGGTGGTACTGTTGCAAGCGGTGATAAGATCACGATTGATGGTACTGAGGTTACACTTGACGCAACAAGTGGTGCAAGCGCAAACGCTGCGGCAACTGCTGTAAGAACTGCTCTTGGAAGTAATGCTAACTATACCGTTTCTGGTTCTGGAGCTAATGTCATTCTTACAGAAAAGAGTGGCAAGTATGGTGTCGGTATGCCTGACTACAAAATTACTTCTACTGCTGGAACCCTTACCGCTGTAGTAACTACTGACCCGAGTCCTGCTGGTGTAGGTACAACCGTAACTTTTACAAAATCGGCATAAAGAAAACTGTGACGGGTAGCATCGTCACATTTGATGATGCTATCCCCTTTATGCCGATAGAAAAATTAGTTGCACAAATAGAACCACAACAGGATTTGCATGGTTATGATGCCCCGTGGGCTGGTGGTGCTGGTAAGAATCTGTTTGACCAAGATACTTGCACAACTGGTAAGTATATTGATGCATATGGTGAACCAAAAGACTCGGCTGGTGCAGAGTATTCGGATTATATTCCTGTTACTATCGGTCAGCAGTATGTATTCAGTGGTACAAACAACACAGGTGGGCAAGCTACAACAAGAGTTCACGGTTATAACTCTTCCAAAGTTTGGGTACAGCAAATTACGAGTGAATCTGTTGCCGATAATGTAAAGTGGAATACATCATTTACAGTCCCAGAAGGCATCAGTTTTGTTCGTGTTTCAACAGGATACCCACTCCCAGACGGGCAACTGGAAAAAGGCTCAACAGCTACCGCATGGACGCCTTATGCCAACGAATGCCCAATAACAGGCTGGGATGGATTGAGTGGGAAGAGAGACGGGAAGAATCTGCTTGATGTAGATGACTTTACGCTTGTAAAAAGCTCTGCACGAACTAAACAGATATCTTTCCCTTATTTGCCAGCAGGTCAATATACACTGTCTGTTTATGTGCCGTCCAACACCGCAACGAAAACGGTGCAACTTGCAATAAGGGATAAGCCCATTAATCCATATGTTGGTATAAAAACACTTGGTATTCCAGCAGGCGAAACAGGAACATTTAGCACATCATTTACGGCAGACATTCCTTTCTCATACATTTATGCGTATATGTCAACCAGCGACAGAGATGATGCATCAATAACCGTCGAAGATGTTCAGCTTGAGACTGGTTTGTCTGCTACCACCTACGAAGCATACACCTCTCTCCCCATCGCCGTCTCATGGCAGTCCGAAGCTGGCACTGTCTACGGTGGAACAGTTGATGTGGTCACTGGGGTGCTGACGGCGATGGATGTCATTGCAGAATATGATGGTTCTTCGGATGAGTCATGGACTGTTATTCCGTCAACCAATCGTGCATACATTTCTGCTGCTGACATTAAAACAGATACACCTGATTCGCAAATAGGAATTGTTGCATCCAACCAGTACAAACCCGGCACATACAATGGAGTTCATGTAACTCGTATTTGCTCACGTTACGGCATAGCGCAGATAAACGTTTTTGACCTTGCCCTTATCACAGCGGATTCAACACAAGCCACATGGAAAGCGCATTTGGCGCAGAGTCCACTTCAGGTTGTCTATCCTCTTGCCGAGCCTCAGACCTACCAACTCACGCCACAGCAGATCGAAACCATTGTCGGACAAAATAACGTATGGGTTGACACTGGTGATGTAAGCGTTACTTACCAATCAACAAGTGGTTCAACACCTGTTAGAACTTCTTTCAAATCACCTCTTGCATCATACTCGTATAATGCATTGAAATTGTTTGGCAATACTTTCATTGAACATGGTAAAGGGTAAGCAATTACCCTTTACCTTCCTAGGAAGGAAGTGAATAAATGGCTTATATCCAGCCAGATACGATTGTTCAGTTTTTAAATGTACCTTTCGACCCTGACTATGAAAACACGATGTATTGGGATACGCTATCAGCACAGAACGCATGGATGGAAACTAGAGTTATTCTGTCGATAGGCAACAATAGTTACCAGAGAAAGTCAAGAGGTGTTATAAGAGTTGGACTTAGTCCTATTGTTGAAGGTGCTTCTATTCGCAATCTTTATAATTCAAATTATTTGCGCTTCAAGAATAGCAACTATGAGAATAAATGGTTCTATGCCTTTGTTGATCAAGTGGAGTATGTTAATAACAATACTGTTGATGTGTATTATACTATTGATGTGTTGCAGACTTGGGCAATGGACTATTCTCTTTTGGAATGCTTTATAGAAAGACAGCACACAATTACTGATGATGTTGGTGAGCATACTGTTCCAGAAGGATTAGAAACTGGTGAGTATTTTGATGAACGTTTACTGGTATCAAGCGGTGATCAGATAGCAAGTAACCAGTTCGAATATACACCAGCAGTAGTATTGATAACAACTTTTGATAACCAAGGAAACTACTGTGATGGTATTATGTTGCAGGGCAGAGTGCCTAGAGGAAATATGTTCTCTGGTCTTAATTATACTGTATATGCTCTATCTGACATTGCTAACTTAAATGCTACGCTTGAAGCAATAGGTGGTAATACTGGTACTTCTGTTACTGTTATATCAAAAAGCGGTGTTAAAGTTCCTAGATTTTTAGCTGATGGTGTTATTGCTTTATTTATGTGTCCATTAGACTTTGCAGTTGCAATGACTACTGGTGGTTTTGCACCACCTAAGACAATGGGTTTTGATGTTAGGAAAAATGGTAGCTATTTACTTGGGAATTATAGAGTAAGAAACAAGAAGTTAATGTGTTATCCTTACAACTTAATATACATGACTAACAATTCTGGTTTGTCTGGTGAGTTTAGATGGGAAGATTTTGCTTCTCCTCTTAATGCACAGTTTCAAGTGTGGGGGAATGCTTCTCCTAACTGTGGGATGTACTTAGCACCTCTTAATTACAAAGATTATAGTAACGAAAATCCTGATGAAATGTTACAAGTTAACGGATTCCCAATGTGCGCTTGGACTTATGATTCATATAAAGCTTGGTTTGCACAAAATGCTGGTACTATTGGCGCAAGTACGATTGGTCTGGCAGCTTCATGGGCAACAGCTATTGCAAATCCTGTTGAAGGGTTAATGTCTGGTGCTATGGATTTAAGTGGATACGTTGGACAGCATACTGGTGATAATTTTACAAACACTGGAATTAACGCTGGTAAGGGCTTGATTGCATCTACGCTGGGCGCTGTTGGTCAGATTTACGATCATAAAAGAAAAGCACCACAGTCTAGTGGAAATGGAAACGTTGGTCTAAATTATCAGGCTGGATTCTTGACTTTTAGTTACCATAGAAAGCACATTAAGGAAGAATACGCTAAGATCATAGATGCGTATTTCGATATGTATGGTTATAAAGTCAATATGGTTGGTGTTCCTAATCGTAACGCAAGACCTTGTTACACATACATCAAAACAATCGGTTGCGCTGTTGATGGTATAATTCCTGCTGACGATGCACAGAAAATTCAGTCTATTTTTGACAAGGGTATTAGGTTCTGGAAAACTACGGCAACGTTTGGAATTTATGACCCGCTTGTGAATCCAAACGAAGTCACGATAGAGGGGTGAAACTATGGCAAAGAATAAAAGAAATTTTTGGGGAAATTCAAGAGACAGAGATGAACTTGGAGACGAAGCTAGCAGTTTTCAGAAATACCGTGACAATCTAATGCAACTTGGAATGGCGATGTTTGATTGGAGAAATCTTCCTGAAACTTGTAACGAAAGGTATATTGAAAAGACAGAATATTTTAAAGGTGCAACAGTTTTCTTTAAAGATGATGAACTTGGTTTCTTGTGTCTTCCTGTTATATTTAATGGCCCGTTTGATGTTCTGGATGAGCCAGACAGGAGAGTGGCGTATAGCAGGAGTGGGTATAGAAAACAGTTGACCAAAGATGACAGCGTTATTATTTGGAACAATTACCTCAGAAAACCTAGTTGTCTTACTGTAAACCATTATGCGAGGAGACTTGCTGATTTGGAGAATAGTATTGATGTTAACTGTAAAGCTCAGAAGACGCCAGTTCTTATCAGATGCAATGAAAACCAGAGACTTACTTTGCAGAATCTATATAACCAGTATGAAGGGAACTATCCTTTTATTTTTGGCGAAAGAGATTTGGACGTAAAGGGAATTAGTGCTATCAGCACTGGCGCTCCATTTGTTGCTGATAAGATGTTTCAAATAAAGATGCAGATTTGGAATGAAGCACTGACTGAACTTGGTATCAGCAATATTAGCTACCAGAAGAAAGAAAGACTGGTTAGCGATGAGGTTATCAGGAACATGGGTGGCACTATCGCTAGTAGGTATAGTAGAATCACTATGAGAAGACTAGCGTGTGATAGTATTAACAAAATGTTCGGTCTTAATATTGAATGCGATTACCGTGAAGACTTCAGACAGACAGATGATGAGAACATGATTCTTAACCAGACAGAGGAAGGACAGGAGAAAACCTCTGAAGCTATGGTCGTAGATATCAGGACGAGGTGAGTGTATGAGTAAATATACAACTGAAGTAAGATTCATTTGTGAAGATTTGGCTGGTCTTCTGAAAAGTGTAGGGTATGCCAATGTTAAAGAAGTTCTTGATAAAAGCTGGAATAAAGTTTTTGATTTTGATTTTCCAATCTTTGATGAAAATTACAGAAGCGTGTTGTGTATTAAAATTTTAAAACATTATTATACTAGAGAAATTGCTTTTGAAACTGTTGGACTGTGGAAATTGAAACTTGATGCTACGATGAATGAGATTATGCCATACTATAATAAATTGTATGACAGTGAATTGCTTAAGTTTAACCCACTATATGATAGTGATTACTTCAGACAGCACGAAGGAAGCGACAGTGGAAGTGGAAAGGATAGAGGAGACACAGTACAGAGAAACAACGGAACGCATACCGGAACTATTAGTGATGAAGGTAATATAGTCCTGAGTGAAACAACATGGGACGTGTACTCTGATACTCCGCAAGGCGCTTTAACTAATGTTGATAATAACACATATCTAACTAATGCAAGAAAGGTTAATCATGATGCTGAGACTGATACTGAGAATACTAGGACGTTTAACGAAGCAACTTCTAATACTAGCTCTGGTGTGAGTGAGCTTAATAGAGAGTATAAAAACACTGACGAATATATTGACCACATTTATGGCAAAATGCCGGGCAGGAGTTATCCGACTTTGATTAAAGAATTTCGTGATACATTCCTTAATATTGACATGGAAATTATTGACAGACTTAATGACTTATTCTTTAAGCTGTGGTAGGAGGTAAAACATGATTAATATGAAGCCGTTTAGGTTCTGGGTTCAGAGTGTTCTTCCAATCGTTTATGAGGACTCTTTGAGCTATTATGAATTGCTGAGTAAGGTTGTTAAATATATCAACTGCTTAATTGAGGATACTAAGGAACTTACCAATGGAATGGAAGTTCTTAAAGAGTATGTTGATAATTATTTTGATAACCTGAACGTGCAAGAAGAAGTAAATGAAAAATTGGATGAAATGGCTGAAAGCGGAGAACTCCAAGAACTGATCGGTCAGTATTTGGAAATTGGTGTTAAACACTATGAAACTGCTTTAGACCTTATTGATGCCAATGACCTCAGTGTTGGTAATGTGTGCTATACCCTTGGTTACTATACAGTTAATGATGGTGGTAGTGGGCATTACGTTATTGTAAATGGTAATGACTACACATTTGAACTGGATAGTGGATTAAAGGCGAAGATCATTACTAACGGAAAGAGTAATATTAAAGCATATGGGTGTAATAGTGGTGAAGAGTGTACTGATCTGCTGGCTAAATGCATTCAAGAAAATGATGAAATTTATATCCCTGAAGGAACGTATATTATTAATGATACGTTGAATTGCTGTGGTAAACATATTTATGGCGAAGGGTGCATTAAAGTAGAACCATATTCACAGATTAAATTCGCTATTAATATTGAAGGCACTGGCAATACAAAAATTGAAGGTATCGAAATTGATGGTAGTTCCACAGCTTCACTGCTTATAGCTTGCATTGAAAATAGCAGTGGTGACTATGTTGATATTTCTAATGTAAACCTTCATCATACAGATAACTATTGGTTCGAAGCTGATTCTGCTAGTAGCTGCTGTGGTGTTTTTATAGTTGGAGACTTTAAATCGGTTTCTGTTACTGGATGCTATGTGCATGACATTGTAAGACTCCTGTCTAGGGATTATGTCATTGCAAGCTGTGGTATTGCTGTTACTTGTAACGGAAGCATTAAAGTGAATAATAACACCATCGAAAGAATTGGGTCCTTGTCTCAGGTTACACTGGACTCTGACGGTATTCATATCTATAACAGATCAAACGACTTTGGTTATAAAGGTGCTTCTGAATGCTGCTTCAATGTTATTAAAAACTGCACTACACGTGGCATCAAACTGCAAAAGCCTAATTGCTTGGTAAAGGGAAACCACATTACAGTCGAAGCTAATTACCCTAAATATGGTGGCATCTGTGGTATTGATAATCAGGCTGGTGGTTGTGTTATTGAAAATAACTTCATTATTACCGATGGCGCTGATTCTAGGAATATTGCTATTGTTCTTGGTGGAGGTACATCAACTGTAATTAGAGGTAACATCTGCGACTTTCTTGAGACTGCTGGAACTGGAATCGAAATCAATGCAGCTCCGGTGGACTATTATGGTGGATGCTGTTATGTAACAATTGAGGATAATGTGTTCAAGAAATTGAGGAGAGCTATCTCGCAGAGGTATGGCGAAGAATGTGACAAGATTTATATTACTTATACTAGGAACAATGTAAACATTCTTGACACTGGTATTTGGTCACAAGCTTCTACTGTTAATAGTGACTTGACTGGTAGGCTATATCTCACACTTTCTGAGAACATAAATGTAGGCAATGAAAATTTTGTAATCTATCCTGTGATTAATTTCTCAAACTATGTGTGCAAAGATAATGTAGGGTTTTACGGATTGCATAATGGAGAGTGGGACTGGAACAAAGCAACTATGTTTGAGGCTGTGGCTGGTATTCCTTTGAATCCACCTACCGGATACGTTAGAAACAATTTTGTGCGAATCCTTTCAAACGATATTGGTAAGGTTTACGAACGTTATAATGACATTGATGGTTATTATATAGGTACATGATTTTTAGCAGGGTATTGCCAAACCATAACGGTAATACCCTGTTACCATTTCCATCTGCCGGTGCTACAC
>JAEEGL013022281.1_pt1 | contig 18428 bp, 16 predicted proteins | sample 9134231 | NCBI WGS metagenome assembly JAEEGL01 (sample SAMN16246548, study PRJNA631951) | gut metagenome | biome: gut microbiome; feature: rumen; material: fiber-attached | host: Bos | place: Iran: Karaj | collected 2018-10 | reverse complement strand
GGAATTCCGCGCGGTTCAAAGCGCCTTCCAGCTGGTCTTCCTCAAATCCTTCTTCCGCGATCTTCTGGCATACGGTGCGGATCGTATCATAGAAGAGCTGCTCTTTCTCCGGATCCGCGTTCTTGACGACGATCGAAAAGACCGGACGATTGATGTCCGTCTCAACGGAAGAATAGACCTCGTCACCGATCTTTTGCTTGATCAACGCTTCTCTGAGCGGCGCCCCATCTCCTTCGATCAAAAGATACCCGAGCAGGTTGAGACAATTGATATAGATCGTATCGGACCAACTGCCATGGGCGAAGGAACAGCTGAAATAGACGGTATCGTCCTCATCCATGGCGGCATAAGGCTCTACCACATGCTTCGGCGCTGAGAAAGATTTCTGCTCCGCAACTGCATAGGTAGTACCGCTGTCGGTCATCTGGCTGAGATACTCTTTGTCCAGATACTCCAGGATCTCCTCCTGATCCCCGTCGCCATAAAGGAAGATGATGCTGTTGGACGGTTGATAATGCCGCTGGTAGAAATCCATGTACTTCTCGTAGGTAAGCTCCGGAATATGCTCTGGAACACCGCCGGCGTTGAAGTGATAGGCGTTGTCAGGGAACAGATGGGCATACACCCGGTCCACCATGATATCCTCCGGATCCGATCTGGCGCCCTTCATTTCGTTGAATACGACGCCCTGGATCGATGCGGAATCCGCCTCCGGATCCGGAACATAATGCCATCCCTCCTGCATGAAAGGATACTTACTCTTTCGGATGAAGGGATGGAAGACCGCATCCATATAAACATCCATCAACGTATGGAAATCCTTGGCATTCTGACTGGCGATCGGATACATCGTCATATCGGAACCAGTCATTGCATTGAGAAACGTGTTCATGGAACCCTTTTCCAACTGCATGAAGGGATCCTTCAGGGGATACTTGTCTGATCCGCACAGGACCGTGTGTTCTATGATATGCGGCGTACCGCAGTCATCCTCAGGCGGTGTGCGGAAGCTGATGCAGAAGACTTTATTATCGTCGTCCGGATTGCTCAGATAGCAGACGCAGGCGCCGCTTTTTTCATGCCTGTACAGATATCCATGCGAACCGATCTCCGGCAGCGCCTCATCTTTCAGCAAAGCATAACCTATCATGGAAACTCCTTTTTATCGTGTGTAATAATAGTTCAAAAGATCATGGACGATCGGCAGCGCGGGATAGGATTCCGCACCGTTCTCGATCATGACGGTGATGGCGATCCCGGTCTTTCCGCCGACCTTCGTGTATCCGGTGAACCAGGAATGAGGCTCTGTATCATCACCTTCCGCGATCTGCGCCGTGCCCGTCTTGCCATAGACGTCACAGGGCAGGTCATTGAGCATATAAGCAGTACCGTAGGCGATGACACCGTCCATCAGACCTTCCAGATATTCAGCCTCTTCCGCTTTCATGACGGCATTGTCGTACATGGATGGAAGATACTTCTCCACGGTCTTGCCTTCGGTATTCTCGATACGATCCACGATGTACGGTCTGTACAGCATACCGCCATTTCCTATGGCGGAAGCGATCATGTTCATGGAGAATGGTGTGATCTGATTCTGGCCCTGTCCGATCGCCGTCTCCGCGATCATCTGCTCGTTGTCCGCATCGGAAACGGTGACGTGCGACATGGACTGCGGCAGCACGAAATCGATACGATCGTTGAGATGCAGGGATTCTGCTGTTTTACGAAGATCATCCCCACCGATCTTAAGACCAAGTGTCGCGAAATACGTGTTGCAGGAAATGGCAAAGGCATCATAGATGTCCTGCTGCCCATGCGCTGTACTGTGATAGCAAGGCAGCGTCGTGGCACCGATCTCCACCTCGCCTTGGCAATCATACTCATAATTGCGCAAAGAACCATCGCGATACGCGGCCAGGCTCGTGATGATCTTGAACGTGGATCCAGGCGGGTACTGGCCCTGCAGTGCGCGGGAATATAAGGGACTATCGTCACGGCTGGTCAGATCTTCCCAGTCCTCCGATACCGTATTCGGATCATAAGAAGGGGTGGATACAAGTGCCAGGATCTTGCCGGTCGAAGGTTCACTGATCACGATGGCCCCGTGGACGTCTTTCAGCATCTCATAGGCTTTCTGTTGCAGTCCTCCGTCGATCGTGAGGATCGCATTGTTGCCACGGATATCTTCACCACCGAACAGGTACTCCAGTTGATCCGTAAACCGATCGGACGAAAGGAGTGCTTCATTCAAGACCAGCTCCAGGCAGGTCTTACTGCGCAACGAGTATCCTGTGATATGGGCATAAGCTTCACCAAAAGGATACACACGTGTCTTTGTACCATCGGCTTCCACTTTGGTATACGCCAACTGGTTGCCGGAGGCATCATAGATCGAACCTCGGACGTAGTGCTCCTCCGCGTTCGCAAGTCTGGGATTGTACGTATTGATACGGATCTTACTGCCATCGATGAGCATGGTCTTGGTCAAAAACAAGATCATCAACGCTGCAAGAAACAGGTACAGGTGCTTGATGGTCGCGAAGGACCTGGGATTGCCCTTACGCTGTTCAGAACTGATACGGTGTGCGGATCGTGTCGTCTTGCGGCGCGGGTTCTCGCTGTCCGCTCGGCGGCTGCTGTCCATAGACTGGCGGCTTTTGTCCGTAGATTGTTGGCTGCTGTCCATAGGTCTGCGGCTGCACTGGCGGCTGCTGTCCATAGGTCTGCGGCTGCTGTCCGTAGACTGGCGGCTGCTGTCCATAGACTGGCGGCTGCTGTCCGTAGACTGGCGTCTGCTGTCCATATTGCTGCGGTCTTCCATACGGCTGCGGCGCTGCGTAAGGTCCTGGCTGTCCATAGGGCGGCTGTTGGACGTACTGTGGCTGCTGGTATGGCTGCTGTGGTCCGATGTGCTGCGGTTCTTCATCCTCTGGCACCTCCTTTCTTACAGGTGGATAGGAGGATCGAATGATCCCCTGGACGATACCGATCAGGATCGTCATGGAAAGCATGGAGCTGCCTCCATAGCTGATAAATGGTAAAGTAACGCCCGTCAACGGAATGAGCTTGGTCGCTCCTCCGATGATGACGAAGGTCTGGGTCATGAACAGGACAGCAAAACCCAGCAGTAAGGACCGTTTATGTGCCTCGTTCTCATGCCGGGCGTATTCGAGCATGGTCATGAAAAGGAATGTGTACAGAAGGATCAGCAGGATGCAGAACAGCATGCCGAACTCCTCCGCTACAGCCGAAAAGACCATATCGGTCGTATTGACGGGTATGTACGTGGGCATGCCGCGGAACAGACCTGTTCCGAACCAACCGCCGCCTACGATGGCAAACAAGGAATGGGCGATCTGATACCCGCCGGCATTGATATCCGACCACGGGTCCAGCCATGCATCGACACGGATCCGTACATGTCCGACGAATTTGTAGGCGACAAAGCCTGCTACGATCACTGCCAGTGCTCCAAGCACCAACCACAGTTTATGATCCAGATACTCATAGGTCATGAACCAGAAAATGATACCGAAGATCATCAGGCCGCCAAGATCGTTCTGCATCAACAATACAAGGCCGATAAAACCGGTCAAAGCAGCGGCCAGGATCAATCCAAACCAGGAGAATCTGCGGGAATAGATATAACCGATCAAGAAAATGAATGAGATCTTCACGAATTCAGATGGCTGGAACACAAATCCACCGATGTAAGCCCAGTTCAAGGCGCCGCCAGCCCGATAGGGAAAGACGAAGGGCAACAAGACCATGCCGCAGCTTGCAAGAATGAAGACCACGACAGGGATCTTATAGATCCAGTTGCCCCGCATGACCAATAAAACGATGTTGATCAGTCCAAAACAGATGAGCATCCAACGAATCTGCTGGATCGCGACGGCTTCATCCAGGCGCCACAGGATCGCGATACTGATGCTCAGCAGCATAAATACTGCGTTCCAGATCAGACGGCCTGTCCCTTTGTGCAAGGTCTCAGCGAGGATCCCCATCAAAAGCATGCCCCCCGCCTCGGCTCCCAACCATATAAAGGCCTGCTTCAGATCTCCGCCTTCCTGCAATGTATGCAGCAGGATGATCGTATCGGTCATGATCTGGAACAGCGCGATGAGGATCAATTGAGAGTGCGCGAAATAGGCCGCCTGCTTCTGCGAGGGCAGCCTCTTATAGCATTGCCATCCGAATATGATGAAAAGGATCATCAGGAAAATATATATAAAACGGGAGATATATGTGATGAAATACAGCATCTCATAGCCTCCTTTCCAATAGACTTACAAACAAGGTTTAAAGAAATGGCCTCGTATACTGTGATCCGGCGCGTCATTGACCGAATGCCCCTTGACCGCCTCCTGATAGGAGCTGATGACGGACTGTGTCTGCGCAAGGTCCTCATCAAGGAACAAGAGCCGCCAGATCCCGGCGCCGGTCTTTTTCAGAACCTTGGAACGATCGGCCATCCAAACCGGATGCCCGGTATAGAGCATGTTGTAACACGACTTTCCACAGTGCAGCTCCGCCGTCCAGGGCTCATCCTTGCGGTCCCTGATCTCCAGGATCCGACTGCCCGAACCATGCAGGCACTTCAGTCCTTCTTTCTGCAGGCACTGCCGGGTGGTCATCACAGGGATCTTACCATAGGCAATGATCGCATCCCTGTTCTCACCCACGAGGGACAATTCTTCTGCGGAGGATTCCACCGACAACGTCAAAGAATCCGCATATCCATGGATCAGATCGGCCGCAGCGTGGTTCATGACCGGGATCTGCATATCGCAGAAGACATATTCTGCAGGAAAATCTGTGGTCTGTCCCAGGCCGTGCACCAGCACGGGGACCTCCCACGGTTCCTCTTGCTGCCAGGTCTCCCGCACATCGAAATACGGCAGGCTTACGCCACAGCTGATCCCCGCTGCATGGGCTTCTCCGATCAGTTCAACGATCCTCTGACGGGAGAATCGCTCCCTGCGGAACCAGACATGATCGATCTTAAGCTCCATCGCGGCGCTCCATTGCTCTTCTGTAGACAAAACAGCTTCCAGACGCACTCCTGCACCTGATTCCTTCTGCAGGGAACCAAGTCTGAGCGGATCATACGGTCGCTGTTCCCGCTGACATAAAGCATCCTCAAGAGCTGTCAAGGCCTTGCGGCGCAGTTCGTTCAGCGCAGACACCGGGATAAAGATGCTGCCTTCGATCCGGATCCTGATATCTTCCGGGACGAACGGCGTACCTCCGGTCTTGATCAGAGATCTGCGGATCGCAGCTTCCTCCATACTATGCTCAAGCGCGGTCTCCACAACGCTTCCTTCGATAGTGACAGTCGTATCTCCACAAGACGCAGTCAATCGCGCCTGCCGCCCTTCGGTCAGATCAGCGGACAGGATCACAGGCCTTTGGGGCGACTCATAGTTTGAGAAACGCCCAACCAGCGCACTGTCGATCAAACGGTAGACTTCGAGTCCTTTCCGGACGTTCCGTTCCAAAGTGATCCAGGCGCTGCATCCTTCTTCTGTCAGGTTGCGTTCCTGCAGCTGATAGGAGGGAAACGGCGCTTTCTCCGTTCGGATCTCCAATACATCCTGTGCGTGCAGCGGTGTGTCAGAAGCAATATAAATACGTCCACCACGGATCTCGGAGACTTTACCGATCCGCAATCCCTGATGCTTCGGACTCTCCGCCTCGATCATGGAATCCTTCGCCTGTACCCAGTATCCGCGAGAAAAACCGCCGCGGTTGAACAACTGTGCCATCTCCTGTTTGCTTTCAGCCAGTGTCTCCTCCGACAGCATATGATCCAGCGCCGCTCGGTACCCGGAGGTCACGCCATATACGTACTCCGGGCTTTTCAATCGGCCTTCGATCTTCAAAGAATCTACGCCGCAGGAGACGATCTCCGGCAGGATATCCAGGGTGCACATATCCTTCATATCCATCAGATATGCTGGCTTGCGGTCCCCGGCACGATAGGCCAGCCGACAAGGCTGCGCGCACATACCGCGATTACCGCTGCGCCCCCCGATGAATGAACTCATCAAACACTGACCGGAAACACTGTAGCACATGGCCCCATGGATGAAAACTTCCAGTTCGATCTTCGAGCATTCCCGGATCCTCCGCACATCTTCCAGAGACAGTTCTCGTGCCAGTACGATGCGCTGGAAGCCAAGATCCTCCAGAAAGCGGACACCGTCCGGAGAATGGACGCTCATTTGCGTGCTCCCATGCAGCGCGATCCAAGGATAATGTCTGCGGATATGATCCGCTACCCCGAGATCCTGCACGATCACACCGTCGATACCGGTCTCTGCCATCTGCTCCATACTTGCCGTAAAATCCTTCCACTCCGTCTCTTTGACCAAAGTGTTGACGGTCAGGAGAGTTTTGACGTTGTGCAGCCGTGTATAATGGACGGCTTCCTTCATGGCAGGGATGTCGAAGCCGGAGGCACCATGCCTTGCATTGAAGCGCGTGCCTCCGAAATACACTGCATTGCAGCCGGCGGCCACGGCGCTTTTCAAGCATTCCATGTTACCGGCTGGTGATAATAATTCAGGATGACTCATAATTTCAATTGACCGTTCACATCAGGAACGTCTCGATGGAAGTATGTCAGACAATAGGGCGTGACCACACGGCCGCGTGGTGTCCGCTGGATGAAACCGCACTGCATCAGATACGGTTCACAAACATCCTCGATGGTACCGGAATCCTCGCCGATGGAGGCTGCCAGGGTCTCCAGACCCACCGGGCCGCCGCCGAACAGATCCATCATGGCGGTCAGCATCTTCTGGTCCATGGTATCCAGACCATTTGGATCTACGTTCAACTGGTTCAGTGCATAACGGGCCGTTTCCAGATCGATGCGTCCATCAAAACGCACCTCCGCGAAATCCCGGACACGTTTCAGGAAGCGGTTCGCAAGACGTGGTGTCCCTCGGGACCTGCGCGCGATCTCCAGCGCACCTTCCTCATCGATATCGATCTTCAGTTTCGCGGCAGAATTCTTGACGATCTGTGCCAGTTCTTCCGGCTTATAATATTCCATATGATGGTTCATGCCGAAACGATCGCGCAACGGTGCTGACAAAGCGCCGGCCCGTGTGGTGGCGCCGATCAGGGTGAACCTGGGCAGATCCAGTCGAATGGAACGCGCCGCGGGCCCTTTGCCGATCATGATATCGATGGCGAAATCCTCCATTGCCGGATACAGGATCTCCTCGACCTGTCGGTTCAGGCGATGGATCTCATCGATGAACAAGATGTCCCCGGGGCTCAGATTATTGAGGATCGCGGCCATATCGCCCGGCTTTTCGATCGCAGGTCCTGTCGTGATCTTGATATTGACGTTCATTTCGTGCGCGATGATGCCTGCGATGGTGGTCTTGCCCAGTCCGGGAGGACCGTAGAACAAAGCGTGATCCAAAGGTTCTCCACGCTTTTTGGCTGCAGCGATGAAGATCTTCAGGTTCTCCTTGACCGCATCCTGGCCAATATAATCCTCGAAATGGACCGGCCGCAGGCTTGCTTCATTTTCCTGCTCTTCCTTACGGACTTTGGTATCGACCCAACGTTCCAGATCGTCCATACTTTCCAGTCTGTCTCTTAAATCGTCCATATCGTCTCCTTATCACCTTGCAAGCCGTTTCAGACTCTCACGCACCAACTGGCTGATTTCGCCGGCTTCCGCCAAAGCTTCCCATCCGGGGATCGAACGTACGGCTTCGGTCGCGGCCGTATGTGCATAACCCAACGCTTCCAGCGCAGCGATCGCATCGGCGACCGCACTGTTTTCCACCACACTCGTAATCGAAGATCCGGCGGGCAGGATCGTTGTATCATCCGCGGAAGGCGCGGTGATCTTGCCCTTCAGATCAAGAATGATCTGCTGGGCCGTCTTATTGCCGACGCCAGGCGCCTTTGTCAACGCCTTATGATCCCCCTGCGCGATGGCGAACAGGATGTCCGTCATACTGAGGGAGGTAAGGATGGCCAGGGCGAACTTCGGCCCCACACCCTTTACATTGATCAGGAGTTTGAACAAGTCCAGTTCATCCATCGTCAGAAAACCAAACAGCTGCATGGCATCTTCCCTTACGGAAAAATAGGTATGCAGGGTGACTTCCCGCCCGACACCTACGCGCAGCATATCTTCTCGGATCGGAGCGAAAACACGATATCCAATGCCACCGTTCTCTACGATGACACTGTTCTCTTCGATCCGTTTCAATTCTCCTTGTACATATGCGATCATGTACGTTCAACCTTTCTGTTTGGCGGCATTTTTTCCTGCGATGTAACCAGAGCTCCAGGCCCACTGCAGATTGAAGCCGCCGCAGTCTCCATCGATATCGATCACTTCTCCCGCAGCATACAAGCCCGGGAATCGCTTCATTTGCAGATCTGTTCCGATCTCCGTTCCATCGATCCCACCGGCTGTGACCTGGGCGTTCTTGAACCCACCATGGCCGATGATCTTCATTTTCCAGTGCTTCAGGAACCCTATCATGGTACGGATCTCCCCATCCTTGATGGACGATGAGGTCCGGTCTTTGCTGATGTCCGTTTCCTTCAACAGGACTGGGATCAGTTTCTTATGCAAAGTCCCGTTCAAGCCCTCCAGGATCGGCTTCCAGGATACACTGTCCAGGATCTGCCGGATCAGTATGAACAAGTCCTCTGCTTCCATTTCAGGAAACAGATCCAGTTCCAGCATCGGCTGTTTCCGCTGTTCCAGCAAGGTAGTCGCCGCCTGGGATACCATAAATACCGCGGAACCGGAGATCCCATCATCGGTAAAGATGATCTCGTCCGTGCAGTTGCGGATCACTTTCCCGTCCCACAGGATCTTGACGCAGGCATCCAAACGCAGACCGCTGAGACGTTTGCAGTACGGCGATCCTAATTGCAGTTTAACCAATGCAGGTGACAAAGAAGTGACATGCAGTCCCGTTGCTTCGGCTAATTTGGGGCCGGATCCATCCGTCCCAAGCTGCGGTGCGGCTTTGCCTCCCGCCGTTAGTATCACCGCATCGAAAGAGGCCTTTCCTGCGGACGTCTGTACCTGCCAGCGGCCCTTGCTGCTTTGCATGCCGCGCACTTCCTGCTCCAGGCGGATCTCGATCCAGGGATCCCGCTCCACACGATCCCGAAGCGCGTCGATGACGGAAGCTGCCTGCAGATTATAGGGGTACAACCGCTCTCTCTCAGATCGTACCGGGATCCCGATCGACCTGAAGAAGTCCAGCGTTTTTTCGAGATCGAATCCGGTAAAGACCGGTAGAAAGAGATTTTTGGCTGAACCGTGATAAGCCTCATCTGTGACAGGCTCTTGTCCCAAAGACAGATTCGACAGATTGCATCGGCCATTGCCGGTCGCGGGGATCTTACGCCCCAGACGATCGGTCTTCTCAAAAATGGTAACGCTGCATCCCTGTTCCGCTGCGGCGATCGCCGCCATAAGACCGGAGGCTCCGCCGCCGATCACAGCGATCCGTTTCATAAAGCTTTCTCCTCAGCGATCTGCTGCTTGCGTTTTTCCGCCTGTTCTTTTAATTCACGTGCACTGGAAAGCACGGCATCTGTCACCGTGACACCGCTCGTCAGTCTGGCCAATTCTTCGATCATGCCATCACGGTCCAATGATCGGACCTCTGTACGCGTATGTCCATCCGTCACCGTCTTTTCGATCGCGAAATGGACGTCGGCCATGGCGGCGATCTGCGGCAGATGAGTCACACACAGCACCTGATGGTACTGTGCGATCTGGCACATCCGCTCGGCGACACTTTGCGCTGTACGTCCGCTGATGCCCGTGTCGATCTCGTCGAAGATCAACGTAGGGATCTCATCCCGTCGGGCCAGCACAGTCTTGATAGCCAGCATGATGCGGGACATTTCACCGCCTGAGGCGATCATATGCAGCGGCTTGACCGCATCGCCCACATTGGTGCGGACGCAAAACTCGACCTCATCCGTACCATACGAACGATAGGTTCCGGAAGGCCGGACTTCGATCACGAAGCAGGGATCCTTGAATTGCAAGGTTTTCAGGATCTCCGTGACCTCCCGACTCACCTCAGCGGCAGCACTGGCTCTCAGATCATGTAATTTGTCCGCCGCTTTTCTCAAGTTGGTTTCAGCAGTTGCTTTTTGTGCCCGCAGCGACTCTTTCGTCTGCTGTATATGCTCTAATTTATCGATCCGCACAAGCAGATCTTCATAATATGCCTGGATCTTTTCCGACGTAGCACCGTATTTCGAGGTTACCCGGCGGATCACATCCAGACGGTTTTCGATATCATTGAGTTCCTGCGGATCCATATCCAACTGATCCAGATACGCGGTCAGCTGATATCCCAGATCGTCCAGAACCGCAGAGGTATCCCGCAGGGATTCCAAAATGGGTGGCAGTGTATCATCCAGCGAAGCGATCCCGTTCAAAGAAGAAACCGCCTGTCCCAGCAGATCGGAGACTGTAGGGCCGCTCATGTTCTCGTGCAGCAGTGTGACGGCTTCGGTAACAGCATCCCGCATACGTTCACTGTTATACAGCCTTCTGCGGTGGATCTTCAGTTCCTCTTCTTCTCCATCACGCACCGCTGCCTGCTCGATCTCATCCCGCTCGTATTGCATGAGCGACAGAAGGCGTTCTTTATCCTGTTCGTCCTTTTCGTAACCTTCCAGCTCTTTGCAAAGCGCGGTATATGTTCCGAACAGGTGCGCGTACAGTTCCCTCGCTTCCTGGATCCTGTCGTCGAACCGGTCCAGGATCTCACGATGTTTAGCCGTATCCAGCAGAGACTGATGCTCATGCTGACCGTGGATATCGATCAGTAGTCTGGCGGCATCTTTCATCTGACCTGCCGTAACGATCTGCCCATTGATCCTGCAAAGGCTGCGCACCTGCTGTGCCGGAGATACACTGAACTGGCGGGTCATCAGGATCTCTCCCTGATCCGCATTGATCCCGAGTTCCGCCAGCCTGGACAAGATCTTCGGATCTTCTTCAACGAAAAGAAGATCGACCCGTGAACTGCCATCCGGACGCAGCAGTTCCTTTTGCGCCCGGCTGCCCAGTGCCAGGTTGATCCCATCCATCAGAATACTTTTTCCTGCTCCGGTCTCACCGGTCAGGATATTGAGGCCGCTCTCCAGATCGAGACGCACGTCGTCGATGAGAGCGATGTTCTGCATCCGCAGAGAAAAAAGCATATTCTATGATCTCCTTTATCTCTTGACGATCCGGTCCAGACGTTCCTTGATCGCCGCGCAGTCCTCTTTTGTCGCGACGGCCAGGAAGATCGTATCATCTCCGGCAATGGATCCGATGACGTCTGTCCAACCCAAGGTGTCGATCGAAGCGGCGACGGCCATAGCCATACCCGTCGCGGTCTTGACCACCAGGATATTGCCTGCACAGGCTGAAGATACATATGCCTCCGTAAGCACGGCAAGATACTTGGCAGCCGCACTTTCCTCATCTTCCGCCTTCCCATAGGATTTCACGGCATAATGCGGCTGTCCGTTCGGGCCGACGACTTTGATCAGACGAAGATCCCGGATGTCCCTGGATACGGTAGCCTGTGTCACAACAAATCCGGCCTGATTCAGTTTCGCGGCCAGTTCTTCTTGTGTGGTGATGCTGTTGTGCGCGATCAGTTGGAGTATCGCCGCCTGACGGTCTCTCTTCATGTTACGCCTCCTAAAATAGTTTCTTTTTCAACGTCTGGTAGAAAGTATGTTCAGTCACTTTGATGATGGATACGGTGCGGGAAGACCGCCGCAGCACGATCCTGTCCCCTGACCGGAGCCAGAGATTCTTTTTTCCATCGATACTGATCAACGATGGATACTGTCTGTCATTCTTTCCTTCGCCGATACAGATCATGATCACGTCATTCTCGGACGTGACGATCGACCGCACGTTCAGGGAATGCACACAGAGCGGCGTGATCACCAGATTCCGCGCCGATGGTGCCACGATCGGCCCACCGGCCGACAGATTATACGCCGTAGAACCCGTCGGCGTACAGACGATCATGCCATCTCCCATGAAGGTATCGATCAGATGGCCATTGATGTATACACCCATTTCGATCATGGAAGCCATCATATGGCGGTTGATCCACACATCATTCATTGCTGTAAAATGATAGGGTTCTGCTTCGCCACTCTCGGTCCATCCTTCGAGCAGGATGCGTTCCTCCGTCGCGAAATGCCCTTCCAGCACCATGGAAAGCGCTTTCTCAGCTTGTTCCGGTTCGACTTCGGCCAGAAACCCGACGTCTCCAAGGTTGATCCCCAGGATCGGTACTTCCGACAATTCCTGGAAACGGAAGATCGCTCGTATGATCGTACCATCGCCGCCCAAAGGAACGATCAGATCGATCTTGGGACGCTCCTCCGGCTGATACAAGAGGGCCCGTTCCTGCGCCATTGCCGGAAAGACTTCCTCCGGAACATATGCGGACGCGCCGGCCGAAATCAAGAATCTACAAAGACGGCGGGTCAGCATAAGTCCCTGGTCTTTCTTTTCATTCGGCATCAGCAGACAATTAAAGTTCTTCATGAGATTCCTTTACTACTTCAGAGATCCTATCCTCCACGGAGATCGGGACCTCATTTAGATTTTTCGAAAGGTAGATCAAATATTCGATATTCCCTTCGGGACCGCGCACCGGAGAAAAGGTCAGCCCCTTGATCACGAATCCTTCCGCTGTGCACCAATCACAGATCATCCGAAGGACCTGCTCATGCACCTTTGGATCCCGTACGACGCCTTTCTTACCGACCTGTTCCCGTCCCGCCTCAAATTGCGGTTTGATCAGCGCGACCATGGTACCGTTTTCTTTCAGTCGGGCTGCCACGGCCGGAATCGTCTTTGTCAATGAAATGAAGGAAAGATCAAAGGATGCAAAGTCGCACGCTTCAGGAATATGGGTCTCATCCAGATATCTGACGTTAGTCTTTTCCAGTACTGTGACCCTCTCATCCTGCCGCAGTTTCCAGGCAAGCTGACCATATCCGACGTCCACAGCATAGACGTGCCTCGCGCCGTTCTGGAGCATGCAATCCGTAAATCCGCCCGTCGACGCGCCGGCATCGATACATACCTTGTCGTTAAGATCCAGCGAGAACGCGGCCATAGCCTTCTCCAATTTGAGGCCGCCGCGGCTGACGTATTTGAGCTGTGGACCCCGTACTTCGATCGCAGCATCCTCCCGGATCATGGTACCTGCTTTATCCTCCCGGACACCGTCCACATAGACGGTCCCTTCCATGATCAGGGCTTTTGCCTTTTCACGGGAAGGTGCAAGGCCCTGCTGCACCATCCGCACATCCAGTCGTTCTTTTGCCATGTCGTATCCTTATCGTAAAGCTTCCAGGACCCGTTTGCGGATCCCTTCCGCGTCTAATCCATATGCATGCAGCAGTGCACAGCGTGTGCCCTGACGCACGAATCCGTTCGGGATCGCCTGGACGTGGATCTTGTCGCGCACATCCTCCGGTGCAGCACATAGGACTTTCTCTCCGAATCCACCCTCGTCCACATGATCCTCCGTTGTCAGAACGAACTTATGCTTCCGGCAGACCTCCACGATCAAAGCCTCATCCAACGGCGCTGCAAAGCGCATATCGACAACGGTAAGCGAAATATGATCCTGCGCTTCCAGCACTTGGGCTGCCTCCATAGCAGCCGATACGGTGGCTCCCAAAGCCAGGACCGCTGCATCTGTACCCTGCCGCACGACCACGCCTTTGCCCACTTCGATCTCGGGGACTTCTCCCGTGCAGACTTCGACTGGGCCACGCGGATACCGGATCGCACAAGGATGCCCATAAGAAAGAGCGAATCGCAGCATTCTGCGCAGTTCTACGTCATTGGCAGGTGCCATAACTGTAAGACCCGGTATATGAGACAGATAGGCCAGATCATAGATCCCCTGGTGCGATTCACCATCTTCTCCCACGATGCCGGCACGATCTACTGCCAAAATGACCGGCAGATCGTTCATGCAGACGTCATGCAGGATCTGATCATACGCCCGCTGCAGGAAGGTGGAATAGATGGAACATACAGGTTTCATACCGCCCTTGGCGAGGCCTGCCGCGAACGTGACTGCATGTTCTTCCGCGATACCTACGTCAAAAGTCCGTTCCGGATAATAGTGGGCGAAATCCGCAAGACCGGTACCATCGATCATAGCCGCGGAGATCGCACAAAGCCCAGGCTCCTGCTCCGCCAGCTCCATCATGGTCTTCCCGAATACATCCGACCAGGTCGTGCAGGATCGCTTCTTTTCACTGCCCGTGACAAGATCGAAGGGACCGATGCCATGGAACCGTGCCGGATCCTGCTCCGCCGGGGCGTAGCCCTTGCCTTTGGTCGTACGGACATGTACGATGACCGGTTCATCCAAACGCTTGGCTTGCTTCAGGATCTGCTTGAGGTCTTTAAGATTATGTCCATCGACCGGACCAAGATAGGCGAAACCCATTTCTTCGAAAAGGACACCGTTCAGCAGAAAATATTTGATGCGTCTTTTGAGCCGTCTCAGCCGTCGGAACATGCCGACGCCGCCCGGCATGCGCAGCAGGATTTTTTTGGCATCCAGCTTCGTACGCAAGTAAAAGCGCTTGGTACGCATCCGGTTCAGATTATGGGCTACACGGCCCGCGTTCTGACCGATCGCCATCTCATTGTCGTTGACGACTACGATCATCTTGCTTTCGCCTTTGCCGGCATTATTCAAGGCCTCATACGCCATACCGCCGGTCAGTGCGCCATCACCGATGACAGCTACGACTTCCCCATCCTCTTTCTTCAGATCCCTGGCTTTAGCCATGCCATAAGCCAGCGAAATGGAATTGGACGAATGTCCCGCGTTGAAGAGATCATAGGGACTCTCATACGTCCGCGGGAAGCCGGACAGGCCATCCGCCTGGCGCAGGGTATCGAACCTGTCCTTACGGCCGGTCAACAATTTCTGCACGTAGGTCTGATGCCCCACATCCCAGATGATCGCGTCCTTAGGCGTATCAAACACGCTGTACAGCGCGATCGTGAGCTCGACGACCCCCAGATTCGGACTGAGATGGCCGCCATGCTCAGAAGTCGTCCTCAGCAACTGATCTCGGATCTCCGCCGCAAGCTGCTGCTCCTTCTTCGGCGACAGACGCTTTAGATCGGAAGGATCGTGGATCTTATCGAGTATCATATCAATATTTCCTTGTGATCAAAGATGCGGTCAATGCGCGTGCCATTGCTCCATAGGGGCCAGGAAGCACTTCGAGATCCACCAGTGCCTCTTTTGACAGCCGTTTTGCCGCTTCTTTGGCTTCTTCCAGTCCATAGACAGTCACAAATGTTTCTTTATGATTGAGCGCATCGCTTCCTGTAGCTTTTCCAAGCAATGCCGCGTCACCCTCTATATCCAGGATATCATCCTGGATCTGAAACGCGGTGCCGATGCGGAATCCCGCTTGCTCCAGGGCCGCACAGACAGAAGGCTCCGCTCCTGCCAGAAGCGCTCCGCAGACGAATGGCGCACACAGCAGCTGTCCTGTTTTATTGTGATCGATGAAGGCAAGTCCCTCTGCTCCAAGGCGCTTTTCTTCCGCTTCGATATCCGCTGTCTGACCGGCGATCATTCCGGAAGGACCCGCCGCATGCAGGATCCGCTGCATGGCGCGAAGGGCGTTTGGCTGCTGCTCCGGAGCCTCGGCCATACAAGCATCCGCCATGGTCTCCGCGGCCAGATTCAAAAGTCCGTCGCCCGCAAGTACCGCCATACCTTCTCCAAATACTTTATGATTCGTAAGACGCCCGCGGCGGTAGTCATCATTATCCATCGCCGGCAGATCATCGTGGATCAAGGAATAGGTATGGATCATTTCCAGAGCGATCGCAAAGGGTGTCAGCTCCTCTTCTTTGGCACCAAGGGCAAGTCCCGACAGCATCAAAAAAGCGGGACGCAGCCGTTTGCCGCCTGCAAGAAGACTGTATTCCATGGCCTGCCACAGCTTCTTATCGAATCCTTGCTCCTGGGAAACGGCTTCCTTCAGAGCCTGTTCCAGACGCGGAAGCCACGCATCCATCCATTGCTTGAGCATCTCATTCGGCGTTTCCATCATTGCTTTCCTTTTCCAGTGTCAGGATCTCTTTTTCAGTCAGATCCAACTGTTCGGTCAAAGACTTGCTCAAAGCCAGTCCCTCTTTATATAATTGGACCATTGCTTCCAGGTCCGTCTGCTCCTGCTCCATCCGCGCTCGGATCTCGCTGAGCTTCTGCATACCTTCTTCAAACCTGCCTGCCATCTCCGGGATTCCTTTCCTTGACCTGTACTGTAAGCATACCGTCCATCAAACGGGCCTGTATCTTGTCTTCTTCATGTACCTCTTGGATACTGTGAACGATCTTATCCTCAAACGTCAGGATGCTGTAACCACGTTGCAGCGGCCGATATGGATCCATCAGCTTCAAATCGGAGACATACTGTGTCAGCATCGTGCGCAGTTCCCGGACCCGATCTTTGACAAGCCGCTCCATGGTGTCCTGTTCGGACGCGACACGCTGTATGGCTTGCTCCAGGTGCAGCCGCAGCATACGCGGCGACATCGTTTCTTGATATAAGGAGAGTGCACTGCGCGCTTGATCCAGCTTGCCATGCATCAAGGAACGGATCCGCTGATCCTCGTCCATGAGGCGCTGCAGCAGGACACGGACATCCGGTACGGCCAGTTCAGCGGCCGCAGAGGGCGTTGGCGCACGCAGATCTGCCGCGAAATCCGCCAAAGTGAAGTCCGTCTCATGCCCAACGGCGCTGATCACAGGGATGCGGGAACCCGCGATCGCCCTTACGGTCTCCTCTTCGTTGAAAGCCCACAGGTCCTCGATCGAACCGCCTCCGCGGCCGACCAACAGGACTTCCGCCCTGCCATCCGCGTTCATTCTCCGGATCCCTTCTGCAATCGATGCCGCAGCATACACACCCTGCACCTGCACTGGGCAGAAGATGATCTGGAGCCCGGGAAATCTGCGCCGTGAGATCTGGATCATATCCTGGACCGCGGCTTTCCCTGGTGCCGTGATGATGCCCAATGTACGTATGAACGGCGGGATCTCCCGCTTTCTTTCCTGATCAAAAAGGCCTTCTCGCTCCAGTTTGCTTTTCAACTGCAGATACGCCTGATACAGCGCACCTTCTCCCACGGGCTCCATCTGCCGTACGTTCAGCTGGTATCGGCCTGTTTTTTCGTACAGACCGATCTCTCCAAACGCGTTGACAGCCATGCCCTCCGTCATGCGCATCGTAAGATCTTTTGCATAGGACGCGAACATGACGCAGGAGATGGCGCCTTCCGCGTCTTTGATCGTAAAGTACAGATGGCCGCGGCTCATGGAACAATTGGATAGTTCTCCCGTCAGCCAGATCCCCGACAAAATGCGGTCCTGACGCAGGATCGCATTGACATATCGGTTGACCTGGGAGACCGGATAGATCTTGCGCTCCATCTCAGGTCGTCGGTATCTTCTCACAGGGTTCGATCGCACCAAGCACGCCATTGATGAAGGAAGGGGCCTGTTCCTGTGAATATTTCTTAGCCAGATTCACCGCTTCATTGATGGTCACACTGTATGGGATCTCCGAGCTGTAGCGGATCTCATAGGCACTGAGCCGTAAAATGCTCAGATCCACTTTTGAAAGACGATACAGGCTCCAGCCCTTGAGCGCGCCTTCGATGAGCTCATCCAAGGCATCGCGGTGTTCCAGGACGCCCGTGACTTCATCGATGATGAAATCCAGGTCTTCCGGAGCGGTCTCCTGACCGCCGAAATTCTCCAGATAGGTGCTGATCGACTGTCTGGCGTCCTCCTTTACGAACTGCTGCTGAAAGAGGATCTTAAATGCGTCTTCTCTGGCACTCGTTCTGCTCATGTTAACCTCCGGGATATAATATATACAAGGAGTCCATAAAGATACATCTTTACGAACTCCATTTGAAACTCAGGATCATTCTTCAGGCGCGTCTTCCTTGATCAGTCCGACGATCTTTACGTTGACTTCAGAGACCTGCATGCCGGTCATATTTTCGATGGCCGCCTTGACCTTGGTCTGCACTTTTTCGGCCACGACAGGGATCTTCACATTCATGCTGACGAAGACTTCGATATCCGCTGTGACCTGCTCGTCCACGACCTTGACCTCGATGCTCTTGGCCTGATTCTTGCGTCCTTTATTCTTAGCTGTGGAATAGATGCCGGAAATATCGTTCAGCGCCAGTTCGGCGATGATCTCTATGACTTCATCCGCGATGCGGACCTGTCCTAATGAATTCTCTTTTTCCATGATTAGAACCTCCTGTTTGTCATTCTATTTGATTATACAACTTTTATGCATTTTTT
>JAEEGL012114902.1_pt1 | contig 18428 bp, 12 predicted proteins | sample 9134231 | NCBI WGS metagenome assembly JAEEGL01 (sample SAMN16246548, study PRJNA631951) | gut metagenome | biome: gut microbiome; feature: rumen; material: fiber-attached | host: Bos | place: Iran: Karaj | collected 2018-10 | reverse complement strand
TTCATGAATGCTTTGTAAGCACTGACAGAGTAATGATAATCAACCTTTGAAATAATTTCAAAAGGAGAATGCAGGCTTACAGTAGGAATAGCGATATCTACTACTTGAATATTGTTGTTGGCTATTAAGCGTGCAACGGTTCCTCCGCCGCCTTCATCTACTTTCCCCATTTCACCGAACTGATATGGGATATTTTCATCGGCAAGCATTTTTCTTATTTTTGCCAGGAATTCAATGTCTACTTCAAGACTGCCGCTTTTTCCTCCTTTTCCACTGAATTTGCTTATCCAGATGCCTTTACCTAGATAACCGCTGTTCAATGGATCATAAGCACCTTCATAATTTGGATCAATAGAGGCACTTGTATCTGCGGAGAAAACCAATGTATTTGTTGTTACATTTCTTACAGTGGCGTAAGAAGTTTCACCAGAGGTTGCTTCTGTAAGCATGGAAATAATATCCATGATAAGACCAGACTGAGCACCATTAGGACCTGCAGAGCCAACTTCTTCTTTATCTAAGAATATAGTTGCAGCAGTATGTTCTGGAACATCTATTTCAGACAAAGCTGCAAAAGCTGCATAGACACATGAACGGTCATCGTGTCCGTATGCTCCGATAAGACCACGGTCAAAACCTACTTCCGCTGCCTTAAAAGCTGGAACAACATGCATTTCAGCCCAGGCTAGATCTTCTTCTGTGAGACCGAATTGTTTTTCTATTTCACGAAGAACCATATTTCTAACTCTGTTCGGTTTTTCTTTATCGGTCTTAGGATCTGGTTTTGAACCTACAAGAACGTTGAGTTCTTCGCCTGTAACAGCCTCATTGGTTAGGCGTTTCATCTGCATTTTTTGAGCAAGATGAATAGCTAAGTCTGATATTGTAAATACTGGATCTCCGGGTTTTTCACCTATAACAAAACTATGGGTTTTGCCTGATTTATCTATTGCAAAAATGTGTAATGATAATGGTATGGTAACCCATTGGAATTTTTTAATTCCACCGTAATAGTGGGTTTTGAAAAGAGCTACATTGTCTTTTTCATACAATGGAAGAGATTTTACATCTATTTTAGGTACATCAAGATGTGCGGCAATTAATCTGAGTCCATCTTCTGCTGGCTTTTTCCCAATAATACCTAGACAAATTGCTTTGTTGTTGTTAACAAACATTACTTTTGTACCAGGTTTTAACTTTTTGCCTTTTCCTAATTTGGGAAGAGGTTTGAAACCAGCTTTAACTGCTTTTTCTTTTATATATTCTACTGTGGCTCGCTCAGTTTTACATTGAGAAATAAAATTAAGATAATCGCCACAGCGCTTATCCAAAAGTTTGAGGTCTTTTGGGGTTAAGCGGTCCCAAGCAGTGCTAGGTTTAAAGGTTTTTACTTCGTTAGTGTCTTTATTTTTTTGAACCATATAACCCTCCTTGAAAAAAATATAAATATGTTTTATGGTGTACATACTACCACAAAATTTAAAAAACTAGTACACTAATTACATTATGGACAACAAAACATTAAAATTATTTGAAGCATTTAACACTATATCGACCGAACTCAAGTCTATAATTATTGGAAAAGAAGATCAGATAGATAAAACTCTGATATGTTTGCTTGCACAAGGGCATCTTTTATTGGAAGATATGCCTGGCGTAGGAAAAACATCATTGGCTTCAGCGTTGGCTAGCGCTATTGGTGGAACTTTCAGCAGAATTCAATTTACTTCTGATTTACTTCCCTTTGATATTATCGGGACTAAGATTTACAAACGACAAAGCGAATTGTTTGAATTTATAAAGGGTCCTATTTTTTCAAATGTAATATTGGCAGATGAATTAAACAGGGCTTCTCCCAAAACTCAGAGTGCTTTGCTTCAAGCAATGAATGAATTGGCTGTTAGTTTTGAAAAACAGAATTATGTATTAGAAAATCCATTTTTTGTTATAGCAACACAGAACCCATGTGGTTCAAGTGGTACCTATCCATTGCCTGAATCTGAACTAGACAGGTTTATGATGCGTATATCCCTTGGTTATCCAGATTCCGAAAATGAAAAGAAGATATTGATTAAAAACTTGAAAGGTGAATCTGATAATACGATAAAGACCAAGCTTGAATTAGAGCAGGTAATCGAAGCTCAGAATTATGTTTCTGGTATTGAAGTAGACGAAAAGGTTCTTGATTATATAGTCAGACTTTCAACTTTCATAAAAGAACACAACGAAGTTCTTCAGCCTGTTAGTCCTAGAGGTAATATAGCTTTGATGAAAGCTTCACAAGCTGTAGCTTTTATGAAGGGCAAGGATTATGTTTCCATAGATATGGTAAAAAGCATTGCTCCAGAAATTTTAGGACATCGTGTTGGGTTGAAAAATCCATTTCGTTTAGGTGACAGATCTGCTAGTGCTGATTGGATAAATTCCGAAGTACTTCAAAAGGTAAATGTTGAATAATAGTCCAAAGAAAAAGATAAGACTGACCAGATTAGGGAAATGGCTTATATTTCTTGCTGCTTTTTTGCTTTTTTCTGCCCAGAATACGGGCAATAACCTTTTATATCTGGTTTGTTCCTGTGTAATTTCTTCGATTTTTTTTGCTTTTGTTGATATTCTTTGGTCATGCATGAGTTTTAAAGCAGAATTATTATATCCGAGAATAGTTTTACCAAATCAAAAGTTTGATATTGTTTGCAAAATTGCTAAAAATGACTATTCTAGCCGTTATTATTTCAGATTTGAAGACAGTTGGATAGAAAGTCTTTCAAAAGGCAAAAATGGCTATCTGAAAAAAAATGTCTTACTAAGTAATTTAGGGAAATATATTTTTAAAGATTTTGCTGTTATGAAGCCTAGTATGTTGCAAGTATTCTATTTTCAATATATTTTTCCTGATTTTGTTATTTATGTAGAAAATGAAAGTGGAAACTATGGTTCTATAAATAAACTTAATCCTGTAGACTTAGAAAACAAGACAGTTGGTGTTGGACGAGAAGGTGATTTCTACGCCTTAGAGCCATACTATGAAGGAGAAGATGCTTCAATTATTAATTGGGTTGTTTCTGCACGTTCATTAGAAGAGTGGAAAGTTATAAGAGAAAAAGAAGAGAAAGAAGAGAGTAAAAAGAAAAACAATAAAGGCTATCTTTTGAAAGAAATCAAGGATGGGGTAAAAGAACCATTAAACTGTTATGAAATAAAGGGAAAGAGTTATAAAGAGTTATTAAAAGATGGTTTAAATAAAGAGTTAAATACCTTTGTTTATCGTTTGATGGTAGTTTTGGCTTTATTTACCTGTTTTGGAATTTATAATACAGGCTACATGCAAGGTTTGATAAACTGGGTTGCTTTAGTTTTTGCTCTTATGGGAATTAAAGGCAGATCTTTAGGCAAGCAATATTTTAAGTATGTTCATGTAGTTTGTTTGGGTGTTGGAATATACATATTATTAAAGAATTTTTCTTCTAGTGCACCAGTAAGAATTGTTTTATTATTGGAGTTTTCTATTTTGATACTGGCTTTGCAATATCTGATTATGTCTAATATTAAAAGTCTTTTGCACGCTTTAACTCTAATATTCATGATTATTCTTGGTATTGCAGCTATGAATATTAATTCCGGTTATCCGTTTATTTTCTTGATTTTTATAATTATAACTTCAATGTTGTTAACCTTTTTCAGGGTTAATATAGTTTCTTCAGACTCGATTATCAAGAACAGATTTGCTATTAATCCTAAAGGTGTGTTTGGTACAATAGTTTTAATAATTATATTTATTACATTATGGATTCCATTTTTTTATTTGATTCCTAGACGAAGCAGTTATGGAATAGCATCGAATTTATCTGAAGCTAGGAGTAAAGGCTATAATAATAATAGTATGAGCCTGAAAAATTCTGGGCTTTTGGAAGATAATCTTACTGTAGTCATGCGTGTAATTCCAAATGATGAAAAGACTTTATCTCCTTCTATTATAAGGCGTTTAGTGGGGAAAAAGCTGAGAGGTGGTAGTTTTAGCGAATACGAAAATGGGGAATGGAGAAAAAGACGAAGGGGGATGTTTGTTAGAGATTTGCGCAATTCTTCAGGGGAATTGTTATTGGATAATAAATTCAACGATTATAAGAATTTGCATAGTTTTGATATTGTTCTTGAAAACTCCGAAACTTCTACAGTTTTTGTGCCTTATCAAACGAAAATGATTTATTATAAATATCCTTTTATTGGAACAGAAGTAGATGGTTCTATGTTTTTTGTAGACAGAATATCAAATACTAATAAAAGATACACTGTTTCATTGCTTGTAGATGACCCAGATTACCAGGATGCCTTAGATGAAGATTATGAACCCTATGAATATGATTATAGAACCTCTCCGTATTTTTCATTGAATGGAACTACAGATAAGATTCAATTTGAAGCTAATATTTTAATGGAGAATAAAGTAGGAACAAAAGAAAAAATAGAAGCTGTAATGAATTATTTGAAAAAAGAATGTAATTATTCTTTAGAACAGCCTGAATTATTAGTAGGAGAAGAGCCGGTAGAAAAGTTTCTTTTCGGGAAAATGCCTGGAACTTGCCAGCATTATTCTACTGCAATGGTTATGCTTTTGAGATGTATGGGTATTCCATGCAGGGTTGTTAATGGTTATTTGATGAATGAATGGAATGAAGTTGGCGGATTTTTTACTGTTAGACAAAGTCATGCACATGCTTGGGTCGAAGTTTTCTTCCCTAGATCTGGATGGATTTCTTTTGATCCGACTCCTTCAGATAATGAACAGAAAACTTCTGAATTTAAACAGTTTATTGATAAAATAGTTGAAGTTTATGAAGGTTATTGGTTTAATTACGTTTATAGTTTCGACGAGAATGTACAGGTTCTAGTAAAGAGAAATATAGCTTCAAGCATTTTCAAATGGTGTAAACAGGTGGTTTCTTCTCCTGTCTTTATTTTCACAATTTTGTCTATTCTATTCATTTCTATTATTTTCAAAAAATATATTATAGCCCTATATTTTTATATGAAAAAAACTTCTGGTTGGATACCCTACAATTATATTCTTTGGGAAAGCCAGTTAAAAATAAAAAGAAATTCAAACGAAACTCCTGCTGAATTTCATAACCGTCTTTTTAAAGATAATATAATTGATGAAACGGCTAAAAAAATTCTTTCGGAAGTTGAAGATTTCATTGATGAACTTGCTTTTAAGTCTAATGCAGATAAGCCTGGCATAAATAAGAAGATAAAAAAACTTTTAAGCAGTATTAATATTTAAATATTTTTCCATTTTTTAATTTGTAAAGAGTGTACCCTATAGACAAAATAAGATATTGACAATAGAAGAATAATGTTGTACTTTAGTGTTCCTTAATTGGAATTCTATATATTAGGAGATATGTCATGAGTTTTACTTACAATCCTAACAAACGTAAACGTGCTAAAACTCACGGTTTTAGAAAAAGAATGTCTACTGTTAGCGGTCGCAATGTATTGAAACGCCGCAGACAGCATGGTCGCAAAAGATTAGCTCTTTGATTTAACTGTGAATAATAGCACAAGGTGCAGTAGTGTTAAAACACTACGGGCTTATTCCGATTTCAGGCGTGTCTTCGCGACTAAGGCACGCTTCTTTCGGAATGGACTAGGCTTTTGCTTCAGAAGAGCAGAGAATTTAGATTTTCGTTTCGGAATCTCAATTCCTAAACATTTTGGTAAAGCTGTTGAAAGAAATAAATTACGAAGACGTTTAAAAGAGATAGTCAGACATTGTTCATGTATCCCTCTTTTTTCTGAAATCGTTTTTTGTGTAAGAAAGCCTTGTTCTGATTTTACTTTTGAAAGCCTAAAACAGACATGTGAGTGGGGTTTTAATAAAATTTCTCATTCGAGAATACCCGTTGAGGCAAAAATAGCTGATGGACTCTAAAGGTTTACTTTCTATCCCTGCAAAAGTAGGTTTATTTTTAATACGAATGTATCAAAAATTTATATCTCCTCTTCTTGGCGATGTTTGTAGGTTTAAACCGTCTTGTTCACATTACACCTATGAAGCTATTGAAAAATATGGATTAATAAAAGGGTCCTTGATGGGGGCATGGAGAATTTGTAGATGTAATCCGTTTAGCAAGGGCGGATATGATCCTGTAAAATAAGAATTAAATATAGAACTAGGCGTGGAGACAATTAATAATAATGAGCAGAATTTGCCTTGATAATAATATGATTAATAAGAAGAAGAGAATGGGCAGACTTATCTGCTCTTTTATTTTATTATTTATAGGGTGTTTGGTGGCTAAAGTTTTGTTCGCCCAAGCTGTTCCTAATACCAATCCGGTTAATCAGGAAAAAGCTTTTGAAATGACAGTTAGTCTATCTGATAGAGATGGCGACAACTTAAACGATGCCATTTTTGAAAATAAAGATTTAAAGCTTGTAATTTCAAGCAAAACTGGTGGAATAAGCTTTTATTATCTTAAAGGTGAAAAATTTGAAGAAAATCTTTATCCTCCGCAAATACTTGATTTAGGGTATTCTATAGATAAAGATTATATGAAGACTTTAGATTTCGATACCTTAGAAAATGTTTTTGCAGAAACCAACTATAATGTCGAAATTGAAAGCAAGACTGAAAAAGAAGCTGTTATAAAGGTTACAGCCAACATTTCAAACGAAGTAAATGAAAATACTCCTGATTCTAAATCTTTAAATCTAGTTAGACGTTATATTTTATCTGATTCTGGCTACGCATTTAAAATAGAAAATATTGTAACTAATCTAAAAGAAAGATTAATTACAGTAGGTAATGATGCTTCTGGTTCTTTTAATCTGGCTTTTGGTCCTGGGATTTTTATGGATCCTTATACCAACTGTTCTCTTGTTGGATTAAAGAATAATAATGAATCCGAAATGTTTTCTAAGGCAGATTCTTTAAATAGCAGGGGAAAAACTGCTGGAGCTTATTGCGGTATCGGAATCAAAGATCAGTATTTTTGCCTATTGATGGAATCAGATCAGCAATTAAGCATTAGTGCTAACGCCACTTATACTACACATATTGATGCAAATAAAAGGCAGATGGCAACTAATGTCATTAAATGCATTCTTCCAAAGTTTAATATAGGAGCCAAAGAAACTAGAAGTTTCAATTTTAATATCTATGCTGGCCCTATTAAGTTAGATGAATTAGAAAAAGTAAACAGAGCTAAGGTAGCTGACTTCGGCTGGTTGAATACAAAGATGCTCGAAATACTTAGATATTTCTATTCTTTGTTCCCCAATTATGGTATTGCCATCATATTGCTGACTTTACTTGTCAGATTGATTCTTTATCCATTGACTTTAAAACAGACAAAAGAAATGGCTAAGATTCAGAAGCTTCAGCCAAAAATGCAGGAATTGCAGGATAAATATAAAGATGACCGCCAGAAATTGAATGAAGAAGTCATGAAACTATATACTAAGAATAAGGTTAATCCGTTTGGCGGATGTTTCCCGATATTATTACAGATTCCTATAATTATGGCTTTGTTCAATACTTTAAGGAATGCTGTTGAATTACGTAAATCATCGTTTTTATGGATGACTGACCTTTCAAAAGGTGATCCATATTTGATTTTGCCGATTGCTATTGCTGTATTGATGCATTATCAGCAGAGTAAGACAAATATTGACCCCCAGCAACGTCAGGCAATGGCTTTCATGCCAATGATGATGATGGTATTCACCTTTTCTTTACCTTCAGGTCTGTTGGTTTATTGGTTTGCCAGCAGCGTATTAGGATTATTGCAACAGTTACAGACTAACAAAATTATGGCTAGTCTGAAGGAGGATTAAATGGCTAACGCAAGAACAATTGAAATTACTGCAAAAACCGAAGAAGAAGCTCGCCAATTGGCAATTAATGAGCTTAATGAAAACGAAACCATCGTTTGTTCCGAAGTTATTTCTGCTCCTGCAAAAGGACTTTTTGGTCTAGTTGGTAAGCAGGAATATAAAATCAGGTTTTCTATAGATGAAAAACCTGAAGAAAAACCTGTTGAAAGAGGCGAAAAGCTTTCAAGAAAAACTGAATCAGAAGGCGAAGATTCTGAAGAATTAGCCGAAGATGAAGAAGATATGCCTTTACCAACCAAGAATCACAGACGTGAACGTGAATGGGGCGGAAGAAGAGAACGTGGTCCTCGCCGTGAAAGAGGCAGAAGAAGCAATAGAAGAAATCGCAATGATTTCAGAAATGAAGAAGATTCTGAAGAACCACAGATTACTATTCCTGAAAGACCAAAAGAACCAGTAAGCGAAGAAATCAAAAATCATGAAGGATACAATCATATTTTTGAATTAATCAGAAGCGTAGCAGAAAATGTTGGAATTGAAAACATACAGCTCACTGATTATATGCGCGATGGTGCTTGGGTAATAGAAGCTTCTGCAGAAAATGTTTCCCAGCTCATTGGAAAACGTGGTCATACTCTTGATTCTGTTCAGTATTTAATGAACATCATTTTCAATAAGGGTAATGATGATGGTAGAATCAAGATAGTTCTTGATGCTCAGGGCTATAGAGAAAAACGTTATCAGAGTCTTATTTACTTAGCAAATAGAATGGCTAGAAAAGCTGTTGCTTCCCGCCGTCCTATCGAACTCGAACCAATGTCAACTCTTGATAGAAGAACCATTCATATGGCTTTAAAAGATAGAACTGATGTTGAAACTTTCTCAAAAGGTTCAGAACCAATGCGTCGTGTTGTAATTTCTTCTCTTAGAAAGAAAAACAACAATAAGCAAGGTAATGCCGAATGGCAGCCATTGGCTGTTGACGAAGAAGAAGCTGTAGAAAAGAATGAAGCTACAACTTCTGTTCCAATGTTCATGGAAGAAGATGTCTAAGCTAAAGATAGATACGATTGCCGCTCTTTCTACTCCGGCAGGGCGAGCGGCAATAAGTATGATAAGAGTATCAGGTCCTGATACTTTTGAAATCCTGAAAAAAGTATTCAAAACAGGGGGAAAGAGAGCTTTCCCCCTGCATTATTCTGCTTATTTTGGTTCTATAATTGAGCCTGAAACAGGTTATGTAGCAGATCAGGTAATAGTAAACACTTATCTTTCTCCCAAATCCTATACAGGTGAAGATTTAGCAGAAATTTCTACTCATGGGAATCCTGTTGTAGTTTCCAAGGTATTGAGCATACTTTTTAAAAACGGAGCCAGACAGGCAGAAAAAGGCGAATTTACCAGACGAGCTTTTCTGAATGGGAAAATGGATTTGCTGGAAGTTGAGGCTCTTTCTCAGCTATTGTATGCTTCTTCTTCAACTCAGGCCAGGTTGGCTTTAAATCAGCTTGATGGTTTACCATCAAAGTTTGTTGCTAAAATAAGAGAAGAACTGTTGAATCAACTGGTTCAGTTGGAAGCAAGTTTGAATTTCCCGGAAGACGCTATAGAATCTATTGATGAAAATGCTTTAAAAGTGGCATTAAAAAAGATTCTTTCAGAGTTAGAGCTATTTGCAGACAATGCTAGAAATGGTTCGCTAATAAGCGAAGGCTTGAAAATAGCCATAGTCGGAAAACCCAATGCTGGCAAGTCTAGCTTGATGAATTATCTGCTTGGTAGAGACAGAGCTATAGTTACCGATATTCCAGGAACAACAAGAGATACGCTTGAAGAAAGCCTCATTATAGGGAATATTCCTGTTAAACTTATTGATACTGCTGGTATGCGTCAAGCAGAGAACTCTATTGAAGCTATAGGAATAGAAAGGACCGAAAAGGCTATTGATTCTGCATTTGCAGTAATAGGCGTTTTTGATGGTTCCCAAAAAGCAGAAGATGAAGATAAAGCAGTATTGCAGCGTTTAAAAAGCTTAGACAAACCTGTTTTGATTATTCAGAATAAATCAGATTTGCCTGCTTTGTTAGAAGATGAATTCTTGTCAGGATTAAAGGTAATAAAAGTATCTGCTTTAAAAGGCGAAGGTATGAGCGAGCTTATATCTGCGCTAACAGATTATTTGAAAACAGATGGAATCGGAAGCTTAGAAGAAATGGTTCTGTTAGGTGCTTCCCAGACCAATGCTCTGGATAAAGCATTATCAGCTTTAAAAAGGGCAGAAGAAGGCATAGGCAATATTTATCAGGATATGCTGGCTATTGATTTGGAAGAAGCTGTTAGAGAACTTGGCAGAGTTAACGGTGAAACTGTTGATGTTAATACCTTAGATATGATTTTTGAACGTTTTTGTATTGGCAAGTGATATGACTCAGAAAAGACATTATTCAGTAATTGTTATTGGCGGCGGACATGCGGGCTGTGAGGCAGCTTTAGCTAGTGCAAGGCTTGGCGCTGATACCCTTTTGGTAACAATGAATATTACCACAATAGCTTTGATGCCTTGTAACCCAAGTATTGGCGGTCCTGGCAAAGGTCATCTAGTGCGAGAAATAGGTGCACTAGGTGGTGAAATGGCATCCTGCATAGATGAAACCTGTGTTCAGATGAAATGGCTGAACACTTCAAAGGGGCCTGCAGTGCGCTCAAGACGTGCTCAAGCCGACAAGTATCTATACCGTCAGCGTATGATTAATACGCTTTTTGAACAGGAAAATCTTGATGTCAGACAGGGGCAGGTTACTGAAATAATATGTTCCGAAAATAAAATTCAGGGTATTAAGCTTGAAACAGGTTTAACACTTCTTTGTGAAAGATTGATAATTACCTCTGGAACTTATCTGAATGCAAGGATAATTCTAGGAAGAGAATCTTGGGATGGTGCACCGCAGAATCAGAAAGCTGCAATAGGACTTTCGGCTTCATTAGAAGAAAATGGAATCAGAATGCGCCGTTTGCAGACTGCTACACCACCGAGGGTTTTAAAAAGTTCTGTAGATTTATCAATATTGCAGGAACTTCCAGGAGATATAGACGCTGGCGGCTTTACATGGGAAGACAGGCTTAGACGTTATGAAAAACAGATTTCCTGTTTCCTCACTTTTACTGATGAACGTTCTATTGCTGCCGTAAAAAGGCATATGTCTGAAAGCCCGTTAGTATTGGCAAACATAACAAATGAAGGCCCAAAACATTGTCCATCAATAGATAGAAAGCTTTTGAAATTCCCAGATATGGTCAGACATCAGATTTTTGTTGAACCAGAAGGCTGGAAATCTCAAGAACTCTATTTGCAGGGGTTAACAACAGGTATGCCACCTGTAGCTCAAGAAGATATTGTATCTAGTGTAGTAGGGCTTGAAAACGCAGTTATTCTTAGATATGGCTATGCTATTGAATATGATGCGCTTGCTCCTGGTCAGTTTCATAAGACCATGGAAAGCAGAATTATCAAAGGCTTATATACTGCCGGACAAATAAATGGAACTTCAGGATATGAAGAAGCTGCTGGTCAGGGATTAATTGCGGGAATCAATGCTATTCTTTCTTTAAGAGGAGAAGCTCCTTATTGGCCATCACGAACTAGAAGCTACTTAGGGGTTTTGGTTGACGATTTGTCTACCTGGAGCAGAAATGAGCCCTATAGAATAACTCCTGGTCATGCAGAATATAGACTTACTTTAAGAGATGATTCTGCAGAACGCCGTCTTATAGAAGATGGCTATAGAATAGGCTTGGTAAGTAAAGAACGATATGAAAAGATTTTTGACTGGAAAAAGCGTATAGAAAATGAAATAGAAGCTTTAGACTCGCTTAGTCTGCTTCCTAGTTCAGAAGCTCGTGAAATTATGGCTAATACTGGAACAGGTGACCTCAAAAAGCCTGCAAGTGGTTCTGAACTGCTTCAAAGACCTGGTATGACCTATAAGTTAGTTACAGAGCTGCTGCATAAGGCAAAAGATTCTTGTCTGACAGCTTCAGATGAAATATATGCTTTGGAAACAGAAATAAAATATAGGGGTTATGCTGATAGAGAGCTGGAACGTATAAAACAGACCGCGTTCTTGGAAGGTATCAGACTTCCTATGGAAATAAATGATGAAAGAATGAGAATAATTAATTCAGAAGCTCTTGAAATTATGAAATCTGAAAGATATGATGATTTAAGTCAGATGGTTAGAATGAATCATTTTTCTAAATCTGAGTTGGCTGTTTTACTTGCAATTTTGAACGGTGAAGAACTTGAAGAAGAACAAGCTTAAAAACGAAGGAAAAGATTATGCTTAACAAGAAGAGACAGGAGCTTATAATACAGAATCTGAAGTCTATTTCTTCACAGGTTAGACTTATGGCAATCGAGCAGTTAGTTAATTTGCCTTCTATGCCTAATCAGGAAAAGATTAAGCACATTGAAAGCTGTTTGCAGGATAGTGAGGAATCTGTTCAGACTGCTGCAAAGATAGCTATAGGAAAATTAGGCGGAAATGCGTCTACTCCTGCTCCTGCTCCAACTCCAGCACCTTCTGCTCCAGCCTCTGATTCTTCTTCTTCAGCAAGTTCGGGTGGATTCGAACTTCCTTCTCTTTTTGATATACCCTCTGATTCTGGAGCGTCTCCTGCACCTGCTGCACCTCAGGCTCCAAAACCTTCTGTAGCTGGTTCAGGCTTTGGTTTGCCACCAATGGCTCCTGCACCTGCTGCATCTCAAGCTCCTAATCCTTCTGTAGCTGGTTCAGGCTTTGGTTTGCCACCAATGGCTCCTACCTCTGCTGCATCTCAAGCTCCTAATCTTTCTGCTGCTGGTTCAGGCTTTGGTTTACCATCAATGACTCCAACTCCTGTGGCACCTCAAGTTCCTGCTGAACCTACCCCGGTTGTTGCGGCTGCTCCTGCTCCAATTCCGACTAATCCTAACGGCAATGTTATTATAGATGGACCAGTAGACCCTTCTTTACCACCAGTAAGCAATTCTTCTGATATTGCTTTTCTGTTAGACCATATTAGAAGTATTGCTTCTTCTAAGCCGGCCGGCTTTTTAACTAGACTATTCGAATTGGCAAAAAGTGTTCATGAAGAAGTGGCTTTAACTGCGCTTCAGACTTTATTCAATATAAAAGATGACAGGGTAGCACCAAATATTTTAGTTCTTTTGACAGATTCGACTTATTCATCACAACGTCGTTTTTTAATGCTTAAAATTGTGATGGAAACTAATGTTCCTTTAAATGCTGATTTACTAGAAAACATTCTTATTAATGAAAAAGATGTTATTATAAAATCAGGTTTAGTTAAGGTTTTTGCTAAGAATTGCAATGAAAACGGAGTTTCTCTTTTAATCCAATGTCTAAATGATGAAGACCCTAGAGTTCGTGCAAATACTGTTGAAGTTATTGAATCTCAGCAGATTAAGGGTTGTGAAAAGGAAGTTATAAAGCTTTTAGATGATGAAGAAAACCGTGTAAAAGTTAATGCTGCCAAATATCTTGTTAAAAATGGGTATCAGCAGGCTTTCCTTACTTTGAGAAATATGCTTGTTTCTCCTGAAGTTTGGTTAAGAGACAGTGTTATATTTGCATTGGGCGAAATAGCCGATCAATCTTCTCTTGTGTTGTTGAGAGCTGCTTTAAAAGACCCGAACCAGGGCATACGTTTAAGTGTTTTAAAGGCATTGGCTAAAATTAATAACACAATGTCAAGACAGATTCTAAAAGCAGCTTCAAATGACCCAGATCAGATTGTTGCTCAGGTTGCAAATTCTTTATTTGAAAAAATAAAGGATACTCCATTGAGAGATGACTCTAATTCTGGTGCTGGAGTTCAGAAACGACCGGTAAGTAGTATGGCACCTGCGGCCAACTCTCCTGCTGTAAGCCAGCCAAGAGCACCACAGCCTTCAATGCCACAGGCCCCATCGGCCCCAACGGGTTTGCCTTCAATGCCATCAATGGCACAGGCCCCATCGGCTTCAACAGGTCTACCCGGTATGCCATCAATGCCAAAGGCTCCATCGGCCCCATCGGCTCCAACAGGTCTGCCTTCTATGCCCACAATGCCACAGGCTTCATCTGCACCAACAGGCTTGCCATCTATGCCTTCGATGCCACAGGCTTCATCTGCACCAACAGGCTTGCCATCTATGCCTTCGATGCCACAGACCCCATCTGCACCAACAGGCTTGCCATCTATGCCCTCAATGGCACAGGCTCCATCGGCACCAACAGGCTTACCATCAATGCCTTCAATGCCACAGGCTCCATCGGCTCCAACAGGTTTGCCTTCTATGCCCACAATGCCACAGTCACCGTCGGCTCCAACAGGTTTACCTGGTATGCCTTCAATGCCACAGTCACCGTCGGCTCCAACAGGTCTGCCTTCTATGCCCGCAATGCCAAAGGCTCCATCGGCTCCAACAGGTTTACCTGGTATGCCTTCAATGCCACAGGCTCCATCGGCTCCAACAGGTTTACCTGGTATGCCTTCAATGCCAAAGGCTCCTTTGACTCCGCCTGTAAGACCTAATGTGGGTGTTCCTCCGAGACCTGCTGTTCCTAATATTCAAAGACCAGTAGCACCAGTTAGACCTTCTCCTGCTAGTAATGCTCCTATGCCAAGTTTGCCAGAAGGTTCTCCAACTTTTGATAAACCTCGTTCTGCAGCTATATATGCAAAGCTTTGTTCTTCATCTGTTGATGAACAGCGTAATGGTATGAAAGATATCGCATTTGTTATGGGTCAGGATCAGATGATACTAATTGGTAAAGCACTAAGTCTGGAAGATGAAAGTATAAGAATTGCTGCTGTAAAGCTGTTGTCTAGAAAAAGAACTCCTGATGCGAAAGAAATGCTTACACGCTTAGCAGGAGATAGTAATGAAACAATATCATCAATGGCTAAGAAATCTTTGATGTTAATGAAATAGGCTGATTACTTTTATGGAAAAGAACATTTCTAAGAATAATGAATTTCAAGTAATTGTAATAGGAGCTGGACATGCTGGCTGTGAAGCTGCATTAGCTTCTGCAAGAGCAGGAATAAAAACTCTTTTATTGACAATTAACTTGGATACTATAGCTGCTTTGCCTTGTAATCCATCTGTTGGTGGGCAAGGAAAAGGTCAGTTGGTTAGAGAAATTGATGCTTTGGGCGGCGAAATGGGTATCGTAGCCGATGAAACAAGCATTCAACGCCGAAGACTGAATACAAGAAAGGGAATTGCTGTTCAGTCTAATAGATTTCAATCAGATAAGAACGGCTATATCAGGCGTATGACTCAATCTTTGATGTTACAGCCTAATTTGAAGCTTCTTCAGGCTATGGCTACCGATTTACATTTTGAAAATGGTGAAATAGCTGGTGTTGTAACCGTATCTGGCGAAATATTCTATGCTCCTGTTGTAATATTGACTACAGGCACATTCTTACGAGGCAAAATCCACATTGGTGAAATAAGTTATTCTGCTGGTAGGGCAGGGGAACCCGCTGCTGATGCTTTGGGAAGTTCTATTGAAAGAATAGGCTTGCCTGTTATGCGTTTTAAAACAGGAACTCCACCTAGAGTAGATATTAATACTGTTAATTTTGAAGGGCTTGAAAAACAGGTTACAGACCCAGATACTGCTCCTTTTTCCCTTTGGTCTGGAGAAAGTGAATTTGAGCCTAGACCTTGTTATCTAACCAAAACAAATGCTGAAACTCATCGCATTATCAAAGAAAACTTTGGTCGTTCAGCTTTGTTCTCAGGTAACATAAAGGGAACAGGAACAAGATACTGTCCTTCAATAGAAGATAAAATAAGCAAATACCCTGATAAAGATAGTCACAAGGTTTTCTTAGAGCCAGAAGGCTGTTATAGTCACGAAATTTATTTGCAGGGAATGTCGACAAGTCTTCCAGAAGAAGTTCAGGAAGCTTATGTTAACAGCATTCGAGGTCTTGAAAACGCTAGGATCACTAGACCTGGCTATGCTATCGAATATGATATCGTTGACCCTAGCGATCTTTATCCGACTTTAATGTCTAAATCGATAAAGAATCTGTTTTTGGCTGGTCAGATTAATGGCACTTCAGGTTATGAAGAAGCTGCTGCTCAAGGGATTCTTGCTGGAATTAACGCTGCAGCTATTATAAATGGGAAAAAGCCGCTAATATTGGATGCTGATAGTTCTTATTTGGGTCTGATGGTTCAGGAAATAACTATGTCGGGAATTAAAGAACCCTATAGAGTCTTTACTTCTCGTTCTCCTTTCAGACTTAACTTAAGAATGAGCAATGCAGAAGATAGGCTTTCTGAAATAGCTTATTCCTTTGGTGTAATGCCTGAAAACAAGATTAATATAATAAGAGAACGCGCTGCAAAGATGGAATCTGTTAAGCAGCAGTTAATCAATTATACATTGACTCCAACAAGGCTGAAGGCTTTATATCCGGAATTGGCTGATCCTGTTCCTGCTTCTAGTGTAACTTTAGCTCAGTTGCTTAAACGTTCAGAAGTAGAGATTTATAAGTTTAAAGATTTGATTCCGCAAATAGACAGCTTAGATTCTATGGCTGCTACTGAAGTTGAAGCTCAAATAAAATATGAAGGTTATCTTGCTCAACAGCAGAAAGAATTTGAATTAAGAGAATCTATGGAAAAAATAGAATTGGATGACAGCTTCTTTAACGATCTTCCACCAGCTTTGACTTATGAAGCAAAAGTGAAGATTTTAGCTGTCAGACCTCATACTATTGGTGACTTAGCTCATATTCCAGGGGTCAGAGCTTCTGATGTTGCCGTTACTGCAATGACAGTCAGAAAAAGGATGAAAAATGACAAAAGTCAGTGAGTTTATAAAACCTTATACAGATAAATTAAAAATAAATCTTGATAATGCTCAGTTTGAGAAGCTGGATTTGCTCGCTGACAATATGATTAATGACCCGCTCTATAAAAGTGTTTCCAAAATATTTGATACAGAAGAAATGGCTATTAAACATTTTTTGGATTCTCTCTTACCTCTTTGTTATTCTCTTCCTGTCTGGAAATCGGAAAAAGTTTTGGATTTGGGTACAGGAGGCGGTTTCCCTTGTTTGCCTTTGGCGATTGCTTTGCCTGATTCCCATTTTACTGCCGTTGACGGAAGGCAGAAATCTGTGGATTTTGTGGCAAGAATGGCTAAATCAATAGGTTTGAAAAATGTTGAAACCATACATTCAAGAATAGAAGATTTAGGGCAAGATAAGGCTCATAGGGAAAAATACGATTTGGTTACTTGCAGAGCTTTGTCTTCTGTAAGAGTTTTAATGGAATATACTTTACCGCTAACCAAAAATGGCGGTTGGTCTTTTTATTATAAGGGACCTAAACTTGATGAAGAACTGGCAGAAGCTTCAAATGCTATTAAGATTTTGGGAGCAGAACCTGAAAATATTGAGATTTACAGACTTTTACCTCCGGAAATACCTTTTGAACGAAACTTTATATCTATTCATAAAACAAAAAGTGTAGCGGCTAAGTATCCAAGAAAAGCTGGTACACCTCTAAGTAAGCCACTTTGAGATTGGGAGTAAGCTATGGGCGGTGCTGGAATTATAACTGCAGAATTATTCGTAATAATAGTATTTGCTATAATAAATCTTCAAATTCAGTTGAGGATAATTGCTTCTATGTGGGGAAAAGGCTGTTCTTGGCAGCAATTTTTAGATATTTATGATTTAAATGGCAAATATCGAAATTGGTTAACTTTCGACCTTATTGCAAATACTTTGATTATGCTCGGTGCAACATTTTTTATGAGCAGTCTTGGTTTTTCTATGCCTTTGATTCCCTTAGGAATCATTGGAATTGAATGCGTTTCGTTAGTAGCTTTCCCTGTTCGCTTTATTGGGGCAAAGGTAGCAATGCAGAATAATCCAAATCTTCTTGATTTTAATGGAAAATACAAAGACACCTGTAATGAGTATAAAAAGCTTGTAATGATTTTGGATGAAAGGCATCTGGGCGCTTACAAGAAATCTGCTTCCAAACTCTGGAGCGAGCTTTTGCTGTTAAATAAGAGAAGAAAAGAAGCTTATGCAGCAAAAGAAAAACTTGAAGCTACAAAAGAAGATGTTCAGAAGCTTATTAGTGCATATTCATTGGATAATAACGTTGATAAACGATTAAAAGCACAGGCAAGATTGAATCATATTATAAAGAAACAGGCTGATATTGATGAATATACTGCCAATGTTGAAGAACAGATTATTCGTTCTGAAAACGTTTTTATGGATATAAGAACGAAATTGGAAGTAGGGCAGAGTGATAACATTCTTCCCGATTTATCTAATTATACTAATCAGGTAAAATCATTAGAATACACTGTAGATATTTTAGATGGAGACGAAGATAAGAAAAACTAAGTTTTATAGCTTGATTAGCAATTCTTCCATTTCTTTAAAACCAATATAAACATTATGAAATCCTGGAGAATAGGTTAAGCCTTTGGTTATTACTTCTTTTGCTTCCTGCTTTTTTTCTTGCTTAATAAGATATTTGGCAAATTCCAATCGGA
>JAEEGL012051392.1_pt1 | contig 18428 bp, 8 predicted proteins | sample 9134231 | NCBI WGS metagenome assembly JAEEGL01 (sample SAMN16246548, study PRJNA631951) | gut metagenome | biome: gut microbiome; feature: rumen; material: fiber-attached | host: Bos | place: Iran: Karaj | collected 2018-10 | reverse complement strand
TGATACCGACGAGCGTGCCCGTTACGAGTACGACGACGGCTGGATGCTCATTATCCTGCGTATCCCTTATGTTAAGGAGGTACGCTCTCGCACGCCATACACCACTGTGCCCCTTGGCATTATCCACAAACGTGACGTCACCATTACGGTTTGTTATTACGAAACCAATATGATGATTGACTTCGTCTCGTTCCAGCAGAAGCGTGGCGTGGGCTTTACGGACCATGTCGACATGATCTTCCGTCTGTTCCTTTCCAGTGCCGTGTGGTACTTGAAGCGTCTGAAGCAGATATCAATGCTCGTCGACAAGGCTAAGCGCAACCTCGACAAAGAGGTGAATAACGAGAGTCTGATAGGTCTGAGCCGTCTACAGGACTCACTGACTTACTTCACTACGTCTATCCGTGGCAACGAGAACCTGCTGTCGAAGCTGAAGTTCAAGTTGCAGATTGACGAATTGGATGCCGACCTCATTGAGGATGTCAATATCGAGATGACGCAGGCTCGTGAGACCACCCTCATTTATTCGAACATTTTGGAGTCGACGATGGACACCTACCAGAGTATTATCAACAACAATATGAATACCATCATGCGTACGTTGACTTCGGTCACCATCATCTTGATGTTGCCTACGCTGGTTGCCTCGTTCTTTGGCATGAATCTCATCAACGGTATGGAGAACAGTCCTGTCGGTTTCGTCGTTGCCATTATCATTTCGGTACTCATTTCAGTGCTGTCACTGCTGGTATTTAGGCATAAACGCCTCATTTAAGACATTTTTTTCGGAAAAAATTAGGTAATTTCAGATTTTATTGCTAATTTTGCCGAATATCTTGGCAAAAAAGCGAGATTAATTGTATGAACTAACCCTATCATTCACTAAAAGTATTGAAACGATGATGGACTCTCAAGACCAGACTCCTATTGAGGAGCAGAATGTAACTCCACTCTCAGACCAAGAGACTGAGACCGTAGAAAACGTAGTAGAAGAACAGCCCGTAGCTGAGCAACAGCCTGTTCTCGACGCTCCAGTCGTCGAGACCGAGCCCCAAGAGCCTGAACGCAAGCAGTATGAGACTAAGCAAGAGGTCCTCGAGCGTGTGCGTGAGTTGGCTCATGGCGACGAGGCACCCCAGAAAGACGAAGTCGACTATCTGAAGACTTGCTTCTACAAATTACATATTGCCGAGCGTGAGGCACAGCTCAAAGCTTATATCGACGGCGGTGGCGATCCGGAACAGTATCAGATTACCCCCGACCAGGCTGAGGAGGCTTTCAAGGCTGAGATGGTGGTTGTTCGAGAAAAACGTCAGCAGCTGTTTCGTCAGCAGGAACAGGAGAAGCAAGACAACTTGGAGAAGAAACTGGCCATTATCGAGAAAATCAAATCCATGGTCACCTCGCCCGAGGAGGCTAATAAGTCGTATAAGGACTTCAAGACCCTGCAGGACGAATGGAAAGAAATCAAGAACGTACCTGCCGACAAGGCCAATGAGTTGTGGCGCAACTACCAGTTATATGTCGAACAGTTTTACGACCTGTTGAAACTTAACAGCGAGGCCCGGGAGTACGACTTCAAGAAGAATCTGGAGTTGAAGAACAAGCTTTGCGAGGCTGCCGAGAAGTTGGCCGATGAGGAGGATGTCATTAGCGCCTTCCACCAGTTGCAGAAGCTGCATCAGGAATACCGCGAGATTGGTCCTGTCAGCAAGGAGCTCCGTGAAGATATCTGGCAGCGTTTCAAGGCCGCCAGTACAGTTATCAACAAGCGCCATCAGCAGTATTTCGAGGGCCTGCGTGCCAAGGAGGAAGAGAACTTGGAGCGTAAGACTAAGCTTTGTGAGCAGGTAGAGGCCATTGTCGCCGAGGAGAATAAGTCGGGAGCTGACTGGGAGAAGCATACTAAGGAGATTATCGATATTCAGACAGAGTGGAAGACCATCGGTTTCGCTCCTCAGAAGATGAACGTAAAGATTTTCGAGCGTTTCCGTGCAGCCTGTGATGACTTCTTTAGCCGCAAGGCCGAATATTTCAAGAGCCTAAAGAATACTTTCAAGGAGAATGCCGAGAAAAAGCGTGCCCTTGTCGAGAAGGCCAAAGCCCTTCAGAATAGTACAGATTGGAAGTCGACCTCCGACAAGCTCATCAATCTTCAGAAGGAGTGGAAGACGATTGGTATGGTGCCTAAGAAGTTAGGCGACCAACTATGGGAAGAATTCTTGGGTGCCTGTAACAAGTTCTTTGAAGCCCGCAATGCTGCCGGAGCCGGTCAGCGTGGCGAGGAACATCAGAATCTGGAAAAGAAACGCGATGTCATTGCCCGTCTGAAGGCTGCCGCTGAAGATGCTGGTGAGGGTTTGCAGGAGAAGGTGCAGCAGTTGGTAGAGGAGTATCAGTCCATTGGCCATGTGCCATTCAAGGAGAAGGATAAACTTTACGAAGAATATCATGCCGTTCTCGACAAGCTTTACAAGGAATTGAATATCAGTGTGGCGAAACGTCGCTTGACGAAGTTCAAGGATAATCTGAAGCAGTTTGCTGAGCGAGGCGGTAATGCCCTCGACAGTGAACGCGCCCGTCTGATGCGTCAATATGAACAGCTGAAGAGTGAGGTGCAGACCTATGAGAACAACCTCGGCTTCCTGAATGCTTCCAGTCGGAAGGGTAACTCGCTCATCGACGAGATGAACCGCAAAGTTCAGAAGTTGAAAGATGAGGTACAGCTGGTACGAGATAAGATAAAAGCGATAGATGCTGAAAATGCAAAACAGGACTCTTAAAGTCCTGTTTTTTTGTTTTTGGCTATTTTTTATGCGATTTTGTTAATGCATGTTACATAATATAAAGTATGTGAAACATAGAAATAGGGCAGGTATACATTTTATTTGTAATTTTGCACCTTGAAAACTATTCACAATAATAAATAAGTAATAATTAACTAACAATAATAACTTATGTATCTGTCAAAATGAAGAATCTAAAGCAATTGATCCGACAGACTTTAATGGCCATTTTGATGCTAATGGCATTCTGCACAACCTTGCAGGCCCAGAACGGTATCTCGGTAAATGGTACGGTCACAGACAATACCACGGAGCCATTGATTGGCGCCTCGGTGGTAGTAAAAGGACAACCTTCTTTGGGTACAGTGACTGATATCGACGGTAACTTTCAGTTGAAAGTGCCGTCAGAGTCGTCAGTGTTGGTGATTTCTTATGTGGGTATGACCACAAAGGAAATGAAGGTCGGCAAACAGCGCTCGTTTAAGGTGACGCTGCAGGATGACACCCAGTTGGAGGAAGTCGTAGTTGTAGGTTACGGTCAGCAGAAAAAAGCGTCTGTTGTAGGTGCTATCACCCAGACAACAGGTGAAGTGCTGGAGCGTGCTGCAGGTATCGGTAGTGTGGGTGCAGCCCTAACGGGTAACCTCCCTGGTGTTGCCACCATCGCTTCTACTGGTCAGCCTGGTGAAGAAGACCCAGCCATTTATATTCGTGGTGCGGCAGCCTGGAACCAGGATGCTCAGCCTCTGATTCTTGTTGATGGTGTCAAGCGTGAAATTAAATCGGTTGATATCACATCAGTGGCTACAGTTTCCGTGTTGAAGGATGCCTCTGCTACAGCTGTTTATGGTGTGGAAGGCGCTAACGGTGTTATTCTGATTACCACTAAACGTGGTCAGGAAGGTAAGGCACGAATTGACGTCGGTTTCAATGCTACGTTGAAGGCCGTGTCAAGACTTCCACGTAAGTACGACGCGTATGATGGCTATATGCTCCGTAATGAGGCTATCGAACACGAACTTGCCTTAGGTGGCGCAGCTTCTTGGGCCTACTATCGTCCACAGACATTCATCAATAATTTCCGCAATCAGGATTATACAGTTAAACCACAGTATGACAAAGATGGCAATTACCTTGGTGACTATAGTCAGGCAGAACGTTATCCAAATATCGATTGGCAGGATGAGATGTTCAAAAGAACAGCCTTGTCTTATAATACCAACTTGAATATCTCCGGTGGTACGAAGGCTGTGAAGTATTTTGTGGCTTTCGACTACCAGAACGAGGGCGATATGACTCGAATATGGGAAAACAATCAGGGATACGAAGGTGGTTACTCCTATAATCGTCTGAACGTTCGTTCAAATTTGGACTTCCAGATTACGAAGACCACTGAGTTCAGAGTAAACTTGGCAGGTTCTAATGCACAGCAAAAGCAGCCACGTTATTATTATGGTAATAGTGGTGAGTGGTTCCAGCAGCAGAACTGGGCCGGTGCATACGGTATGGCTCCCAACCTCTTCCCCGTAAAGTTCTCAACAGGTGCGTGGGGCTACTATCCTTTGACTTCCAATATTGCCAACTCTCCGATGAATGTGGCAATGTCTGGTTATACTTTGACAACAATCACACGTATCTTTACCGACTTCGCTCTCGAACAGAAACTCGATTTCATTACAAAGGGTCTTATCGCTCGTGGTACTATTTCTTGGGATAACCAATTCAATGAGACATCCCGTGGTATTAGTTCCGAAGGTCACGAAAACAAGCGAGCATACATGCTTCCTGAGGATGGCCTTCTTCGTAATGAAAAACAGATATTGGAGACATCCGGTTTTGACTGGTACGAGGCACGCGACTGGACTACCGCTGCAGGTAACGTTAGCTATACAAGCCGTGCCACGGAAATGTCGCTCCAACTCTTCTGGGCTCGTCAGTTCGGTGATCACAATGTGACGGTCATGGGTAACTGGAAGCGTCGTATCAATGCTGGTAATGCCGACCTCGAGAATCGTCGTGAGGACTGGGTGTTCCGTACCACATACGACTATAAGAGCAAGTATTTTGCCGAGTTCAACGGTGCTTACAATGGTTCACAGAAGTTCTCACCAGACAATCGTTTTGCTTTCTTCTGCTCTGGTGCTGCCGGTTGGATGATTTCTGAGGAACCATTCATGAAGAAACTGAAGGATAAGCGTATTGTTGATATGTTCAAGATTCGTGGTTCTATCGGTGAGATTGGTGATGATAACGCAGGTGCACGTTGGGCTTATATGAATAACTGGGAAGTCATCGGACCATACAGAATGGCACTTGACGGCTCGAACAGTCCTTTCACTGGTTATAGACATTCTACCGTTGCCAGTCCTGACCTCCGTTGGGCAACGGTGTTGAAGAAGGATATCGGTTTTGACTATGCATTCCTTGGTGGTATGTTCGCAGGTAGTTTCGACTGGTTCCGTGATGACCGTTATGATATTTTCATCTCTGGTAACAACCGTTCGGTGCCTTCATACTATGGCGCATGGGTTACCCCTGATATCAATAAGGGTAAGATGAAGAATGAGGGCTTTGAGTTTGAGGTCCGTTTCAACAAAGTGCTTAAGAATGGAATGCGTTTCTGGGTAAATGCTAACTATACATACGCGCATAATAAGATTGTAACAAAGGATGACCCTGCAAAAATACCTGCTTATCGTAAGAGTGAAGGCTATTCTCAGGGACAGTATGTCTCGTTCATAGATAATGGCTATCTGGGAACATACGATGAGCTATATAGTACACCGGCTCGTGAAAAAGATGATAATCAAGTGCTGATTGGTGACCACTATATTGTAGACTTTAATGGTGATGGTATCGTTGATGAGACCAACGACCAGGCACCATACGGCTATACAGGCAACCCAGAGCACACCTATAATGCGACGATTGGTTGGGAATGGAAAGGTTTTAGCTGTTTTGCTCAGCTTTATGGTGTAACAGGTGTTACACGTGATGTCGGTCTTACTTCTTTTAATAATAAGTTGCTGACCGTTTATGACAATGGTACTTGGTGGAATCCGATTGATGGAGGTGGTGATGTTGTTGTACCACGCTTTACTTCTCAGGTTTCTTACAATGACGGCACGCAGTATCTTTACGATGGTTCTTATTTCCGTCTGAAGAATGTGGAAGTCGCCTACACATGGACAAAGGGCTGGATTAAGAAAATTGGTTTCTCAAGCCTGAAGGTTTACCTGAATGGTAACAACATCTTCTTGATTACTAAGATGCCTGATGACCGTGAAAGTAACGGTATCTTCAGTGGTGGTGGCGGTGCTTACCCAACTGTCAGACGTTTTAACTTAGGATTTAAGCTTAATTTATAATTGCAGATATATTATGAAATATTATAATAATATCAAATCCCTATTGTGTGGCTCGTTGTTCATGATGGTCGGTGCTACTTTCACGTCTTGTACTGACTGGCTGGATAAGGATCCTGAGTCTATCATCCAGGAGGATGAGGCTTTTAAGAACTTCCGCAATTTCCAGGGATATTTGGAGGAAATTTATGACATTATTCCTAACAAGGAAATGGTCAACTATTGTACCTCATGGAACTGGGGAGATGACGCTGTCCACAACCCTGAAGGTTATGCGCATATGGACCATCAGGTAGATCTTGGTAACTATCGTAACTGGTGGACCAATGGTCAGTGCTGGCTGAATGGTGCTGGTAAGGATGGAAGTTGGGCTAAAAAATACTCTCTTTGGAAAGGTGCATGGTATAGTATCCGTAAGTGTAATCAGGGCTTGGCAAATATCAAGTCGATGATTGGCTCAGAAGAAGAAGAAAAACTCTTGAAGGGACAGATGTATTTCTTCCGGGCATGGTGGCATTTCGAACTAATGTGTTACTTCGGCGGCCTTCCATATGTTACCGAGGCTTACGATGATAATAATATCCCTGAACTTCCTCGTCTCTCGTTTCAGGAATGTGCAGACCGTTGTGCAGAAGATTTCGAAAGGGCATACGATCTTCTCCCATTGGATTGGGACGAGACGCCTACAGGAACGCAGTATGCTTCCGGTAAGAATGATTTACGTGTGAACAGATTCATGGCGCTCTGCTATCTTGGCAAGTGCTATCTTTGGGCAGGTTCTCCACTTATGAAGGAGTTTGAGAAAACCAAGGACGGTGGTATTGCTCAGTTGATGGGTGCTAGTTCCAATGGCAAGACATACGATTATGATAAAGTGTATTGTCAGAAGGCGGCTGAGGCACTTGGTAAGGCACTTGAAATGGTTGCAAAGAAGACGGTTAAGTATAAATTAGCCGAGTTCAACTATTCAAATGTATACGATCACGAGCGTTCTGAAGATGCGACGTCATGCTACTCAGATATCTTCTATACTGAGGGACAGAGTTGGTTGCAGCCAGGAACTTGTGAGGCTATCTTCCGTGGTACTTCTCAAACGGATGACTGTAACTGGAACTGCTCGAAAATCTTTGGTCCTAAAGTGGCAGGTCTCGTACCTCATGACAACATTATTCACCACCCGACGGCCAATCTTATCGACCAATACGGTATGGCTAACGGACAGCCAATCTATTTTGTTCAAAACGGTAAACTTGTGCTGAACCCCAATTCTGGTTGGGATCCCGAACATCCATATCAGGGACGTGACCCACGATTCTATCATGATATTGTATTCGACGGCTTTGACTATATCATTAATACCGATGCTTTGGATGAGGCTCAGAAGAAGTTGGAGTATTGCTCGCTCTATACGGGTGGTGCCATGCGTGCTGTCGACAATGCCAGCAGTACAGGCTATTTTATTCAAAAGCTCGTTCCTCACCAGTGTAACGAGGCAGACAGATGGTGTTATGGCTGGGAAAACGGACATGCCTTCCACTGCTACCTCTCGTACATGCGTTTGGCTGATATTTATTTGATGTATGCTGAGGCCCAGGCTGCTCTTGCTCTTTGTGACAATAATGCAGCATTTCTTAAGCAAAGACCTGAGTATTGCCCATCGTACTCTGCTGTTGACGCTATCAATGCTCTCCGCAATCGTGTCAACATGGATCATGTTCCAGAGGAATTTATTAATGTAAGCACAAGCAATACAGGTGATAATTTTATGGATGAGGTACGCCGTGAGCGTGCTGTGGAACTCTCGTTCGAAGGTTTCCGCTGGTGCGACCTTCAGCGCTGGCTCCTTTTGACCGAACCTCCCTATACGGTAAAATACTCTCATGAGTTCACTCGTCTGGAAAAGGATTCATGGTATAAGACTCACGATCCAAAAGATGCAAGAGTTGAAGGCTTCCATAGGGAGACGCTGATTGTTCGTGATTTCAAGTCAAAGCACTACTGGTTCCCACTTCCTGATCAGGATGTTTATCTTTACAAAGGATATGAACAGAATCCAGGATGGTAAGACTATGATTAATGATTAATGATTCATGATTCATGATTAAGAAGACAATTTTATGAAGAATATAAAAACAAACATATTGCTTTTTGCCATGTTGGCAGCTTCGCCTCTGACGGCTGGTGCCCAGACCGCTGACGATGCCGATTCTACCGTGGTGAAAAAGAAAGTTCACGTTGCCTTCCGTGACGTGGATGCCGACCATCTTCTTGGAGGAGTCTCCTATGTAGACATGGAAGATTTGTCGAAGAAGGATTACACAATGGGTAGTCTGGAAGACATGTTAGGGCTTGTCGGTGGTTGGAATGGTAACAACCTTTGGGGTATGGACAATGACCGCTTGGACAATAGCGATGACAATAGTAATCTGCCGCTTGTGATTATCGACGGTGTGAAACGACCTTCAAACAATGTGCTGCCTTCTGAAATTGAGCAGATTACTTTCCTTAAGGGTGCTCAGGCCGTTGTGCTCTATGGCTCTAAAGGTGCCAAGGGCGCTATCCTGATTACCACCAAGCGTGGTAAGGTGGATGGCCTGCAAATCAATGCCAACGCCAACACGGGTTGGCACTTTGCCAAGGAATTCCCTGAGTATTTGGGTGCTGCAGAGTACATGACACTCTACAATGAAGCTCGTAAGAATGACGGCATGGATCCATTGTATAGTCAGCAGGATATCTACAATCATGCTGCAGGTATTAATCCTTATCGTTATCCTAATGTAAACTACTATTCTGATGAGTATATCCGCAAGGCTTATAACCGTTCTGAAGGTACTGTGGAGATTCAGGGTGGTGGTACGCGTGCTCATTTCTATACGAACATCAACTACTATCGTGCAGAAGACCTTTTGAACTTCGGTAATGCAAAGGATAATTACACAGACCGCTTCAGTGTGCGTGGTAATGTAGACCTCCTTGTCAACAAGGTTATCAAGGGTTGGGCTAATGTCAGTGCTACATTCTATAATGAAAATAAGAATAAAGGTGACTTCTGGGGAGCAGCATCTACGATGCGTCCGAACTATCCTGAGAATGCAGCTCCACTGATACCTATCGATATGGTGGATGAGAATGCCACCAAGGCACTTGCCACCTTGGGTAAGTCGCTCAACCTTCTTGACGGCAAGTATTTCCCCGGTGGTTCATCTGGTACTACTCAGAATGCAATTGCTGACTGTTACTTTGCTGGAAAGTCAACACTCGTTAGACGTCAGTTCCAGTTCGACGCTGGTATCATCTACGATATGGACCAGTTTGTGAAAGGTTTGTCGTTTAAGACGCTGTTCTCTATTGACTATGCTGCGGGATACAGCTTGTCATACGACAATAAGTATGCTGTTTTCGTTCCTAAATGGAGTAACTATGACGCAGTGGATAAGATTGTGTCTATTAATCAGCAGGGTAATGAACTGGTGACGGGTCATATGGCGATGTCAGACACGAAATATTGCCAGACCATTACATGGAACGGTCATTTCGACTACGACCATACTTTTGCTGACAAGCATCATGTAACAGGTATCCTCCTCGCCAACATGTACACGACAACACGTAGTAGCCAATACCATCGTTATGCCAATGCTAACTTGGGACTTCAGGCTGGTTATGACTATATGGGTCGTTACTTTGCTGAGGTGGGATTGGCTGGTGTTCATTCTGCCCGTCTGCCTCAAGGTAATCGTGAAGCCCTCTCACATTCTTTCTCGATTGGTTGGAACATTGCCAAAGAGAATTTTATGAAGAATACCTTCGTTGACGACCTGATGCTGAGTGCATCATTCAGTAATCTGAACGAGGATATTGATGTATATATGGGTGATAAGTACTACTATCTCTACGATGCTTCATGGAGCACTTCAGCAGGCAGTTTCTCATGGAATGAAGGCGCTAGCGCAAATATTACGTATTCTACAGCGGGCAGTAACCCTGCTCTTGACTTCATTCACCGTAAGGAGTTCTCACTCAGTCTTCGCGGTTCATTCTTCAATAAGCTGATTAGTACAGAACTGACCTATTTCAATACAAATATGACTGGTTTTATTATCCAGAATCCATCAACCTTCCCTTCGCACTTGTCTGGTGGTGTTGCTGGTACATTCAAGCCGGCCATTAACAATAATGAACAAAACCGCAGAGGCTTGGACTTCAGTATAACTGCCCAGAAGCAGTTTGGTCAGGTACATGCACAACTTGGTGTTGTCGGTACGTACCTCACAACAGAATGGAAGAAGTATGATGAAACCATCGATCCCACAGCACCCCATCGGTATACGGAGGGGCAGGCTCTTGACGCCCTTTGGGGTTACAAGTGTCTGGGCTTCTATGGTGTCGAAGATTTTGATTATAATGAAGAAACAGGCAAGTACACTTTGAAGGCCGGACTCCCCAAACCATCATTAGGCGGTGATATCCTACCAGGTGACTTGAAGTATGAGGATGTTAATGGAGACGGAAGCATCACTAACAAAGACATGGTCGTTCTTGGTAAGTCGGGAACATACGGTGCACCTTGGACAATCGGTGTGAACCTCACTCTGAAATATAAGAACTGGACTCTCTTTATGTTGGGCAATGGTCAGTTTGGTGCCAAGGGTATGATGAACAATAGTTATTACTTTATGCAGGAAACGGATAAATATTCAGTAAATGTCCGTGGTCGTTGGACTCCAGAGACTGCTGACGTTGCTACACATCCTCGTCTGTCTACCAAGAGGTCGAATAACAACTCTCAAGCTTCGACGTTCTGGTTGTATAGTACTGACCGTTTCAATCTTCGTAAGGTACAGCTGACATACGACTTCCCGAAGGAACTGTTCGAAGGGAAGTGGGTAAAGGCTCTCTCCATTTATATCAATGGAAATGATCTTCTTACGATATCTAAGCATCGCAAGATGATGGAAACAAGTGTTGGTTATGCACCACAGACGCGTTTCTATAATCTTGGTGTTAAGGTAACCCTCTAAAGAGAAAAGTGAAAAGTGAAAAGTGAAAAGTGAAAAATTAAGAAAATGAAGACAAGAAACATAATATTATATTTCATCGGTCTCCTCGTATTCTGTTCATGTCAGGATATGTTCGAACCTGCAGATGAAAACAACCGACAGGAGGATGTTATGTACGAGGAGTCCGAACTTGGATATGGACTGCTGATGTACGGCTATGACTGTCTTCCTTACCTTAGGACTACTGAGACCGACATCGCGACGGATGATGCTGTCACCAACCAGACGGGTTCTGCTTATTGGAATATGGCCAACGGCTCTTGGGCGGCTGATGCTAATCCTGTATCTCAGTGGGACAAGTGTAAGAACGGAATACAATATGTCAATCTCTTCTTAACGAAAGTTGATAAGGTGAAGTGGGCACAAAGTTCATCTGCTAAGCAACAAATGTTCATTGACCGCATGAAAGGTGAGGCTTATTGCCTGCGTGCTATCTTCTATTACCATCTGTTACAGGCACATGCAGGCTATGCGGATGATGATGTGCTTTATGGCGTTCCCTTATTAACGGAACCGGAAGACGGTAGCTCTGACTATAACCAGCCTCGTGCCCTCTTTGCCGACTGTGTTAAACAGATATTTACAGACTGTGACAATGCCATAGATCTGCTTCCGGCCGATTATAAGAATGTCACTACCAATGAAGAAATACCACGGAAGTATTTGGATGAATATAAGGCCAATAAGGATGGTTACAATAATGTATTTGGTTCGAATAGACAAGGTCTTGTTTCTGCCAAGGTTGCTGAGTGCGTAAAGGCTCAGACAGCTCTTCTCGCTGCTAGTCCCGCTTTCCGTGACCATAGTGGCGTTACTTCTGAAGAGGCGGCAAATATCTGTGCTAATGCATTGAAGCGCATTGATTGGAAACTTGACCCCATTGGTAATACTTGGTATAAACCATCTGAACCTGATCCAGATGATGCTACAAAGTTTATTGATCATTTGAAATCGAGTGCTGCTGAAAGACTCGAGATCGTTTGGCGCGAAAACCGTAGTAACGACAATAATCAGGAAAAGGAAAACTTCCCTCCATCACTGAAAGGTAATGGTCGTGTGAATCCCTCGCAGAATCTGGTAGATGCCTTCCCCATGCTTAACGGCTATCCTATCACTGACGCTGCCAGTGGTTATGATCCTCAGCATCCTTATGTTGGCCGTGATCCGCGTCTTGCAAACACCGTCATTTGTAATAACATGACCTTCAAAGGTAATGAAATCAAGACCGGTGTCAACATGCCTTATGGCAAGGATGGTAACGAGATTGATGACAACCTCAATGCGAATGATACTAAATCCACACGTACAGGTTATTACCTAAACAAACTTCTCCGTGAAGATTGTAGTGTAGACCCTGTATCTGAAACCAGGCAGTATCATCTTTATCCACGTATCCGTTATACGGAAATCTTCCTGGCATATGCAGAGGCTGCTAATGATGCTTGGGGACCGAAGGATAAGCATGGTCATCAAATGTCTGCATACGACGTCATTAAGGCCATCCGCGAGCGTGGAGGACTTCCTGCCGATGATGCTTATCTGGAGTCGTGTGCTGGCGACAAGTTGACAATGGCTGAACTCATTCGCAACGAGCGTCGTATTGAACTCTGTTTTGAGAACAAGCGCTTCTGGGATCTCCGTCGTTGGAAGATGCCTCTTGACAAACCTGTTATGGGTATGAAGGTTGAGATTGACCCCAATAAGACTGATGGTTCGCTCATCTACACTACTTTTGAAGTTGAGTCTCGTATATTTGATAATTCTTATCAGTGTTATGGACCGCTTCCAAAGGGTGAAGTCCTAAAATGGAGTGAACTCCAGCAAAACAAGGGTTGGAAGTAAAATACGTTTCGCAGGTGAATAATGAATAGTGAATAATGAACAATACAATTATGAAACTCAAAAAATATATATACGGAATAGCTTTGGGAGTGTGTTCTATAACTTTTGCGTCATGCTATAATGCAGACAAGGAGTTCCCAGACTACGAAGAAGGCACTACTGCCTATTTCGCTTATCAGTATCCAGTGCGTACACTCGTTCTTGGTAACGATATCTACGACAATGAACTCGACAAAGCGCACAAGTGCCGAATATGGTCAACCATGGGTGGCGCATACGGTGGACGTGATGCTGTTATTGATGTTGCCATTGCCGATACACTCTGCGATTACCTGTGGTTTGTGGATGAAGGAGGAAATCCGTCAATACCTGTGACTCCAATGCCCGCACATTATTATAAACTCCTCTCCAATAAGATTCCTTATAATGGAGATTCTCGTGGTTATGTGGAAGTGCAGTTTACGGACGATTTCTTCAATGATGAAAAAGCGGTTCAAAATACTTATGTCATTCCTTTGGTAATGACAGGAGTAACAGGAATTGATCGTATTCTTACTGGTACACCTCGTGTAGGTACGACTCCTTCTCGCGTCAATTCGGAGTTTTGGGAAACTCTTCCCAAGGACTATGTGCTCTATTGTGTGAAGTATATGAATCCTTGGCAAGCTAAATATATTCGTCGTGGTGTTGACGAGGTAACGGAAAAGGGTAAAACCACAAGAACTATCCGTAAGGATACCACTCTTGTCAATACTGACCTTGAACACTACAAGGAGAACCCTGTCAACCAATACGATGAAATTTGTGGTATTACTACCAAGAATATGACACAGGCTATCTTCCCAGTTGTATTCAAGACTTCGGGCGCGTCAGTGGGTTGTAATCTCATCCTCACATTCGATACCCAAACCAATAAGTGTACCGTAGATGTTGACGATGAGGGTAAAGCTGCTGGTATCACAGCCAATGGCGAAGGCGAATTTATCTCTGAAGGAACGGCTGATGAAAAATACAAAGACTATCGTTGGGGTAGTATGAATGGACAGCCTGTTAAGCGTGATATTTTGCGTCTGGCTTACAATTTGGACTTCACTGCAAGGAATATTCAGGTATCGACAAACGACACTCTTGTTGTTCAGACACGTGAGTCTAATCAGCGCGTGTTCTTTACACCGAAATATGATGAAACTTATGTTCCAGGTAATTAATGATAGGAGGCTATGAATATGAATAAGAATTTTAGAAATGCCCTCTTGATGTTGGCTGTAGGTGCTTTTACCGTATCTTGTGCTGACTATAACGAAACGAATAATTTCTATGCTGAGCCAGATCCCAACGTCAAATCACCCTATAAGGACTTGGCTACCGTCAAGTCTTATATCAACAGGGAAGCATATCCAAATATGTCTCTTGGTGCTGCGCTCAAACTGAGTGAATTCAAAGAACAGGCACTGGCTCATGCCGCAGTTGTTGCGAACTTTAATGATTACTATTTTGGCACATCTTTTATGTCTGGTGCAATCATTAACGCTAAAGGAGTGCTGAATTTCATTGATTTTAAAGAACAGCTTGACCATGTAGAAGAAGTGAAAGGTTTGGTATATGGTAGTGCAATTGCTGCTAATACTGGGCAGGCTGACGGCTGGCTGAATCTACTGACTGCCCCTATTGAAATCCTTGTTGAGTATCAGGAAGCAAAATCCGTTGACTATAACACGGTGGAGTCTTTTAGTGGAGCTGGTGGAAAAATCGTCAAAAAGAATGGTGAGAATGTCCTTCAAGTTAACCAAATGGCAAAGGTGAATATCATTGATGATTTCAAAGTAGAGCCCAAAGCTACGTATACCACGCAATTCTGGATTAAGGCTGACAAGACAGCTACTTTTAATGTGGTATTCTCTGGAACAAAGGTTGATGGACCTGTTAGTGGAGGAAGGTTCTCTATTGAACCCAATAATGAATGGAAAAGAATTTCTGTTGAGGCTCAGGCTGCTGAAGGTGAAACTGAGGGCTATCTGAGACTGGAGACAGCTCTGGGTTCTACTGTGTTTATTAGAAAAGTACAGGTGGGCTTCTTGCCTGATAACCATCGGGAACAGACAGATACAGAGAAAAAAGACACGATTCGCTATGCTATGAGATCATGGTGTGATGGATTGATGAAGAACAATGCAGGCCGCATCAAGTCGTTCGACCTCATTGAGGAACCACTTAGTGCAATAACACTTGAAGGTACTGATATCTTCGACCTCAAACACTCTACCGATAAGATTTTCTGGCAAGACTATTTTGGTGATGATACCCATACGGGCAGCGAGTTGTATGCTCCAGTCGTGTCAGACGCAGCCATTACGGCATTCGAAAAGTATGGTGGTAATCGTAATGATTTGAAGTTCTTTATTTGTGAAAAGGGCCTTGAGGACAATAAGAAATATGAAAGCTTGATGTACTGGATTAAAATCTGGGAACAGAACGGCGCTAAGATAGATGGTGTCAATGCTAGAGTAAGTCTTTCCTATAGTGAGGATGCTACAACACAAGCTGCTAACGAAGCATCTTACGAAAAGCTTCTTGACAACCTGAAAAAGTCTGGCAAACTTATCCGCCTGTCCAACTTCGACATCAAGTATTACGCTGCTGATGGTACAGCTGTTACAACTGAAAAGATTACATCAGATCAGCGTCAGAAACTGGCCGACTACTATGCCAATGTTATTAAGAAGTATCTGACCACAATAGATGCTGAGAAACAGGCAGGTATTTGTAAGGGCAATATCGTTGATTCTTCAGATCCTGTGGGTCTCTGGGCAGTTGAGAACAAAGACTGGGTGCGTACAGCCACTTATAAGGCCTTCTGCGATGCCTTAAGTGGAAAATAATCAATACTGACAGATAATTGCCAGTGAACAAAGGATCGATCTGATATTCCTGGCGATTATCTTTCAAAATGAATATTCAATTTTTATTGTTTTTATTTACTTTTATTATTAACTAAATTTTATTAATTATGAAGAAACTATTTACTCTTCTTGCTTTCTTGACATGTTTCTTGGGAGCAAATGCAAAACAGTTTGTTGACGCAGAAATCAACTTTTCTGATGCAACAGAAGTCCAGTTGGTCTGGGGTGGTTTTGTAGAAGGGGCTGCTCTCGACATTCAAGATGGCTGCCTCCACTATCACAGTGACAAAGCAGGTACCAATGCTTGGGATACTCAGTTCGTCCTTTCGGGTTTAGGTGGTGTATCTGTAGATGTTGGTGTTACCTATACTATCGAGATGAAAATTAAGGGCTCTACTGACGGTCCATTCTGGAATATTGCCTTTGCTAGTGTTAATAAGTATGGTATATTTACTGTTCCAACAGATTGGCAAGTACTTACATTTGAGTATGAAGCTGCAGGAACTGATAATGCAAATCCACTTATCCAATGTGGTTCCTATGTGGGAGATTGGTGGATTGAGTATATCAAGATTTACCACGAAGGTAGAGAAGAAGCTCCTGTTGATTGGAAGAACATGCTTACGAATGGCGATGCAGAAACTCCATGGGCTAATCCTGATGCTGTAACTGGCGATGAATGGGATACATCTATCTGTGCTTGGTCAAAGGAGTATAAGAATAGGACAGATAATAATGATGAGATTGTTCATGCTTGTAAGATTGAAAATGTTGATGGCGAAAATGTATTCGCATGTCATACTGACGAGGTAAATCCACCACTTGCATGGGATTCTGATGGTGAGCAGTGGGGCCAGCAGCATAGTGCAGGCGATCCTATGCCAGACAATACATGGCAGAACCAGTTCTGGATTGCTCTCCCCAGAGCTCTTACTAAAGAAGAGCCTTACAAGGTTAAATTCAGATATAAGGCTTCTGAGGCTGCCCGTGTAACTACTCAGAATCATGGCAGACCCGGCGATTATATTGATGGCGGTCAGGTTGGTGAACTGCGTTTCACTACTTCATGGCAAACATACGAAAGTAAGGAACTTTCTGCAAGTGCCGGTATGCAGTCAATTGCTTTCAATTTTGGTGAGGATAAGCAATACGAGAAAAATATTATTTTCTATATAGATGATATTGAGGTTTCTCTCATGCAACTGAAAGAGGGCTTCTTTGTTGGTGGTATCAATGCAAATGAAACCGATTTCAATCAATATGACTTTAGTCAGGCTATAGAATTTACTTCTGGTATACACCCAGACTACGGTATTCCCGTGCTCGTTGCTACAGTTGGTACAGTGGGTGATGAGTCTTCTTGGGTAAATCAGATAATGATTTCTACGAAATTTGGTCATAGCAAAGGTTTCAAGAATGCAACTATCAAGGTAAATGGTAAGATTGTTAACGATGCTGACACATGGCTTCCTTATGAGGCTGCTGCTGGTACTAAGATAAACCTTCCTGTAGCTGGTGTATGGAAAATCATGATTTCTGAAGAGCAAGGTCAGATTAACTTTATTAAACTCGAGGGTGAGCCTGATAAGGAAGCTATTGAAATCAATCCTAACCCGACAGTTGTCGTTGTACCTGCTGGTGAGAAACCTGAGGATGGTAACCCATGGGACAACCAGTTCTTCATTACTGCCAACCGTCCTCTGAAGGCTGGTGAAGTAACAGTTATCGAATTCGATTATCTGTGCTCTCTTGCCGAAGCTAAGACCACAACACAGGTTCATGGCTTACCGGGAGCTTACATCCAAGCACCTGCTATTGGTGATGTGACTTTCACTAATGAGGAGCAGCATTTCTCTCAGACTTATACCGTTCCTACCGAGGCAGACGGCATGCAGTCTTTCGCATTCAACATGGCTGAAATCACGGAGGCTTGTGATTATACCATTAAGAACATTCTTTGGAAGCTCGAGGATGACACTGAGTCTCTGATTAATCAGGAAGGTGGTGATAACTTCAGCTATAATGTCATTGGTGGTGAAGCTGGCATCAGCACTCTGAAGGCTAATACTGCTAACAACGCTGCTATCTTCAACCTCGCTGGTCAGAGGGTCGGCAAGAACTTCAAGGGTATCGTTGTTAAGAGCGGTAAGAAGATGATTCAGAAGTAATCATTGTAATTACATATTCTAAAGATAGTCGGGGGCATTACTGTTCCCGACTATTTTTCTTGTATTGTTACATAAACGAAAGTTTGTGAAACAACTATAAATGGTTATGTTGACGTTTTTTCGTAATTTTGCATCCAGAAAGCTTTTCAATAAGATTCAAAATAACAACATAACAACAAAAACTATGAAAAAGTTCCTTCTTTTCGCACTGCTCATGGCACTGCCCATGACTCAGCTGCATGCTGCTGTAGACCCTAACTTCTACATCTTCCTGTGTTTCGGACAATCGAATATGGAGGGCGCT